>JGI24768J34885_10000120_pt1 | contig 21068 bp, 30 predicted proteins | sample LakOntMetagenome_FD_34885 | JGI IMG/M metagenome (IMG submission 34885) | reverse complement strand
TCATCTCTTTTTGAACCGTCTTTTAAAATCTTTTTAATTAAGCTGTGGTAATTATCCATGTTTACTTTGTGTAATGAAATGTGCTGAACGTTTGATTTAAGTCTTGACCAGCACTAATTAGTTTTCTATTATTCCACTTGTGTTGGATATCTGTTAGATTAATATCTTGATTGAACACAACAGACTCTTCAATAATAGTAACACGCCATTCATCTATAAAATCATAGAAGTTTTGGTATACTGTAAGTCCGCCAGCAATAATGATATTTTTATCAGGATTCTCTGCTTTGATGTTGTCGATGATTGACTGTGGATCACCTGTTACACGTTTCAACTCATCTGTTTCTTGAAAAGTTTCAGTGTTGGAATAAACGTAGGTTACTTCACCACGTAAATAATTATGATGTCTAAAAGCGCCGCCACCTACTAATACAACTTGTCCTTTTGATAATTCTTCAAAATTTTCAACGTGAATACCTAATTGGAACCACGGCAGTCTATCATTAATTCCAATTCCCCCTGTAGGGGTACTAACCATTATTGCTATTGTTTTCATTTCCTAACCTCGATGAAGTGAAAGATACTTCACTCTTTATCATATCAAAATCTAACAAATACTCAACGACGTCTACACCGTGTGCATTGTGAATTTCTTCTATCATTTTTTCAAGCTCTTTTGACGCCTCGTCCAAATTAGTTGCCCAATCTGAATTCAATCTCGAGGTTACGTCAATCGTGCATGAAGTACTATCTTTGAGTATAAGCTCTACACTAGATATATATTTAACTGGAATTGCCCTTAAAGATACGTCCTCAAGAACTTCTTTCCAGTTTGAATCTAGCCCAGAAACTATCCTAACTCTTCTAGGGATCGCTTTAGAAATGATAAACCCCTTATGCTTCTACAGCTTTAGTGGTCTTTTTCTTAGGTGGGTCTAAATCATCAGCTTGTTTTCTAAGAGTTTGTGCCTCTTTAAACATTGCATCTGCTTGACTACGCAAACGCTTTGCTAATGCAGAATCGTCTAAAACATCAGTTGCTGGGGCAGGGGTATCTACTACACTTGCAATCTCAGTTACTTCTGTTTTGTTCTTACCAGTTAAATCACCATCTGCTAGTTGTTGTAATGTGATTCCTTTTTGTTCAGCAATTAACTTATTCAATTCATCTAATTGAACAGTATTTTGCGGAGCCATTGTTACAATCACTTCAGTAGTAGCAACTTTTTTAAGTTTGCCATTAGCATGTAACCAACCTAACATATCTGCATTNTCTGGGAATCTACGAACACCTAAAATTGTTCCAAGTTCAAAACTAGTTTGTGCTTCTGGAGTTTCGATAACTTGCATCAGTGAATCNTGGTGAGTGGGCCCCAGCCCTTGGGTACCCACCACAAGACAACTGTGTGGATCACCCGGAAGTGTGCGAAAAACAATAGTTACTGGGGCGCCATTGTTTTTCATTTTTCCGACGTGTTTCATATATTTCCTTATTGTTTTGGTGCTTCAGCTGGAGCACCTTCTTTTGCTTGTGGTGCAATGTGATCCAAGAACGCTGATAGACGGTTGAATACTGCACCAACACTTGCTAATTCGTTTGCTCTGAATGCACCACGTTGTGTACAAACATCAATGATAGTCTTCAATGCCTGAAGATCTTGTACTGTTAGATCTGGTGCCGCTGGTTGCTCTGCACCCGGCGCTACTTCTTGATTTTCTACTTGCTCAGTCATTTATTTCTCCTGTTGTTATCTAAATATGGACATGTAAGCATGAACATAGACGTCTCTCTTGCATCTTCAAATCCAATTCGAGTCGTCTCTGTCATATGATTCTGCTCAGATACTGTTAGCCCTGTTGCAACGCCAAATCTACTGTTTAAGTTATTGTAAATCCAACGTGTTAACGTTGTAATATCACAACCAACTTCTACATTAATTGTAGTAAAATGTTTTGGGATCTTTTTAACTAATCTAAACCCCAAAACATTCAACGGATTTAACTTGCCATTTTTCAATGCCATAATTATCTGCGCACTTTATTTATAATGAGCGTACTGACCGAATGGAGATTTTATTTCCTCCGGACCGTGAATAATNAACAATGTGTCACAGTATTCNTCATCTCCCCAGCTACCGCATGGNTATCCATCAGTAAACATGATGAACTTCTTAGGTTCAATTCCCTGTTCTTTCATAAAGTTGTAATTGGCATCAAAATCAGTACCACCGCCACCTTTAACTTGATACGTCATCAAATCATTACCGTTATCTGCGGTAAATTTAGCATAGTTGTACACTTCAGTATCAAAGCACCAAAGTTGAATGTTGTAATCAACATACTCGTCCATAATGCCTTTGACTTCTGTAATAAAGTCCATTGCTTGTGCATCGCCAATTGAGCCACTCATGTCAATGGCAATACATACGTCAATTGTTTCGTCATTCATCATACCTGGTAAAATTGCACCAGTATGCCACCCCTTGCGGCTAGGACGCATGAAGCTATAGTTGCTACGAATCATACTTTGGATGTTCATACGCAATAGTTGACGCCAATCCATTTTTGGCTCTGTAAGATCTTTGAGGAATCGTTGGACGCCAGCTGGAACACGCCCTGCACCTGAAGCCTGAGCCGCCGCAACCATTGCTTCTTTAATCTCGTCACGGATCTTTTTCAGTTCTTCTTTACTGTATTTTGCAGGACCTTTACCATCCTTGCCATCCTTACTATCTCCATCACGTGGGTCACCGTCTTCATCCCAGTCCATGTGTTCGTCAAGTAGATCACCAAGCTGGTCCAAGTACTCGTCCATAGTCATTTGCTTGACGCCCTTCATCAGTTCGTCATAAATTTCTTCTGAACTTTTGCCACGATACTTACTGTCGTAGCAAATTTGTACTTGGTCAATACGTTCACCAATACGTTCGTCTACAAGGATTTGGTTAACTGCAAAGTCACACGCATAGTTAAAGATGCGTGGAATACGATCTTCACGACGTGTCAAATGATCAAATACATTATGTAGTACTTCGTGACCAAATCCAAATTCCATTTGTTTGGCGCTTAACGTTTTTACAAAGCCAACATTGTAATAAAACTTACGACCATCAGTCGCAAGTGTGGGTAACCATTCACTAGCATCAACTAATTCAAGACGAGTAGCAAGATTGCCAAAAAATGGTTGACGTAACAGTAAGCCAACACGGGCAGTGATCAATTTTTCAACGGCATCACTCCGCTCTTTTGTAGAATAGTCTTGTTTAACAAGAGCTTTATTCTTCTCGTCTTTCATTACCTTAGACATATGGACCTTTCTTTAGTGTATAGCAATAATTATACACTCAAACTATATAAACGTCAATAAAAGAAAGGGCATTTAAGCCCTTTCCTACTTGTTTTACTTGCTTATTTTTCCAAAGCAGTAATAACATACTTGCCAAAACGATCATGGAACTCATCAAAGTTCGACATTTCAGCTGGATCAAACGGAAGTTGGAAGTTAGTAAGTGCAGTTTTTGCACCCATAACAACAATCTCTGTTGGGAAATTGTCCATCATAAAACGGAAGAAATGGTCAGCCATGCCATCCCAATCTTTAGCTTTCTTTTCATGACGCAATTGCAACTCGTAGCACATGCTGATAGTCAAAGAATACATTGCAGAGATTTCTTTGATCTTAAGATCCTTGACCTTACCATCCAAAATGTCACTTGGGTTAGGCATTTGGCTAGCAACTTTGCGGTGAGCCATAAATTTAACAGCAAGACCTTCACCAATTGCGCCCGCTACCAAATCAGTGGTAGTTGTATCATTAAGGTTGTCATCGAGCATTTCGCTAACAAATGACCAGCTACGTGGAGTAGCAAATGCACGTGACGCTGACTTTGGATCAAAGTCATACAAGTCGTTCTTTGCAAAGTTCAAATAACCAACAACGTCTTGGTGCATTTTATTTTGCACAGCCCAAGTGTTCCAGTCTTCAAAGTCTACACGCAGTTCCAAGTGAACAAAACGGTTAGCCAACGGAGCAGGCATACGATAAGTAACACCCTTGTCAGTTTCACGGTTACCTGCGGCAACAATGCTAACACCTTCTGGCAAGACGTAAGTACCAACACGTCGGTTCAAAATAAGCTGGTAAGCCGCGGCCTGTACGCTTGGTGGNGCGGCATTAAGTTCGTCCAAGAACAAAATTGCTTTACTATCTTTGTCATGTGGAAGTTCTGCTGGAGGAGCCCACGACATTGTGTTCTCTTTGGCATTGTAATACGGAATACCTTTAATGTCAGTAGGTTCCCAAAGTGGCAAACGCACGTCTACCACTGGACGATTTTGTTCGTCTGCAATTTGTTTAACGATGTCAGATTTGCCAATGCCTGGCGCACCCCACATAAAAATAGGACGCTTTTTGTTAATAGCGTGACGAATGGAATTCTTCGCATCGTTAGGTGTAACGGTACGGTTTGCGCTCATTTTCTCTGCCATAAAGTGCTTTCTTTAAAAGTTTAAAATAAAACAGTGTGTTGTTTGTTACTGTTCATTAATTATACGGCATTTAATGGTAAAAGTCAACTACTTTTTTGGATTTCTTAGCTTTGATTCTCTTTTTGCTCTGCCAAATTTGCTCAAATCGCCATCAAAAAGAATTAGTTGTAGTGCAGCCTTTTCGCTCGTAAGCATAATACTATTACTAGTCAAGTAATATGGACAGTCGATAAATTTATCTAAATCTATCACCATTTTATTAGTAAGTATTAAATCAGCTGGGAAACGTATATCGTAGAATTTGATTTGAGCAGTATTTTTAAAATAATCAAAACCTTGATCAGTTAACCTAAAGTGTTTATTTTGATCCCGTCTCCAACTTGCCCAACAGGTTTTGTGTAGCATAGCAACCTTTTTTGGATCGCCATCCCATACTTCATCAAATTCTACTAACTTTTTGGTTATTTCAAGTTTGTTCATTTACTACATCACCTGTAGTAAGTTTGAATACCTGGAACTCAATACAGTTAAACATCTTATTGAGCTTCTTGGCCAAGTTATGTGCATGACCAGGATTACTGAAACTCACTTTTTTATATTTGGGGCCAGGATAACTGCTAATAAGACTACTAGTCTTTAAGTTAACAGGCTTGCCCTTATAAAAGACAGCCCAAATGGCTTCAGAGTCGAGAACTTGCTCAACTTTAAAAGTCTTTTTATTAGTGTTTTCTAATATAATGGATGGTTTTGGTCTGCTCATAATCTACGTACTTTATTTATACGTAGTTATTTATTAAAAATTGCCGCCATCCATATTCACTGAAATACTAGTTTCTTGTGTAGTAGTTGCTAATGCTTTATCCATGTTGCCAACTGCCCTAGATAGAACAATTGTTAGTGTTTCTACCAACAATTGCGCTTCTTTTAAGTCCAAAATGACCTGTTTTTGATTAGTTTTCTTTGCCGCATATACTTTGTTTGCAAAGTCTTCTATCAAGTAGCTATTAATCTCTTTCACGATGTGCCTTTGCTAATTCTAATCTTACTTCAGAATCTGTTTTAAACGGACCCTTATATTGGTATCTTTCCAATGTGATCAATTTTGGACAATGACTTTTAACCCATCCTTTTGGAAACTTAATAATGTAATGCCCAGCACAGTGCTTACTTGTACTCTTTACACTTTTGGTATAGATTGGCAACTTGCGTTGTACATCATATAATGGATTGTGTGGTATAGTCTTTGTTTCAAATCCGTATACTTCTTTAGTTTTAGATGCTTTGGATGATGATGGAGGTTCAACAAATATCTCCATTGCCTGTTGAACTTCCTTCAAATCGTTAAACTGAATTTTCCCACCTTTAGCAAAGAATACATATCCTGTTTTATCTTTACTCAGTGTTCCCAGTTTACGACCGTTATCTTCAACAATCCATTCCTTATTAGGAATTAGTGGTTTTGCAATGCCTGACATAATGTCTCCTTATGCTTCTTGTTTTTCTTTTGTTGGATATCTTGCATTAAACGGATCAACATATTGTTGAATGTTCTCAGTAATTTTAACCAAATCGTAACTAGCACAAAATTTCATCATTCTAACACCGACTTGTGAAATATCTTTGCCTTTTTGTGTCTCTAATCGAACAGTCTCATCAATAATTTTTCTAATTTCTGGAGGTTGTGCAGACAGATCACAAAGATTCTTATTACGTAAGTAATCGTCTAGTACTTTATGTTCAACGCCTTCATGATCAACCCACTTCTGCAACATTAGATTGTTCCAATTATAGCCTTTAGTGTTACGATCTTCAAATGCTTCTTCTAATCCAACTTTATTCTTTGTACCTTTAGTACGTACACCTGGATATGCAGAAAAGATGTTGTCACTTGTGTCGCCACGCATACATTTCTCAAACAGTAACCATTCTGGATTAGGAGCAAGTTTAATCATGCCAGTCTTTTTATCGACAACACGTTTACCTTTTGCATCATAATATCCTGTATGCTTAGTAGTGACTTCACTTACACCGTTATATTGACTCACGTTTGGCGCAATTAATTGTGCAAAGTCGCCATCTGTCGAAATAATAACATGGTTATCATTAGGATGTGCTTGAATAAAGCCTGCAATCAAGTCATCAGCTTCAAGTTGTTGATGCTGGAGTACTGAGCAGTTTGTCTTTTCACTAACAAAAGTTTTAAACTGATCAAACGTCTCCCAAAATACACGTTCTTCTTCTGCTTCTTTTTCATTGTGTGCGGCACGTGCTACTGCACGATTGCGTTTATAAGGAGCGTAATGATCCTTACGCCAGCTTCGGCCTTCGAGATGAAAGATTACATGTGAACCATTAAAATCTTTCCATGCTTTTTTGACACTATTAAAAGTCACATGCAAACTCATTCCTATTTTGATTTCTAGTTCGCCTTTAACAGCGTGTCTAGCTCGAAAGAATGTATTTGCAGTATCTACGTGTATAAATGTTTGTGTCATTAGCTTACTTCACTTTTTCCGTTACCCAAATTGTTTACATTAATATAACCACTACCTCTACGGTCCATATCCATTCCTTCTTCGCTACCAATATTTCGGCACAATGATTGGAACCAAACATCGACAATGCTTTCTTCAGTAGGACCGTCATACCCGTGTCCCTTTAATTGTACAATAAAATACTCGTTCCAGTCAAGTTCAAAAAAGCCATTGCTAGGATTTTCAGAATTAACATGTGTTTCGAGTACACCAACCCAAGGCTTCTTAAAATATGTTGCTTCTTCTTTTGGACTAGCAAACTTCTTTTTAGACTTAGGTAGTGGAGCAGGGATGATATCTTCTACTTTCTTTGCCTTTGTCTTTGGCGCCGCCTTTACTACAGTAGTCTTTACTATAGTCTTCTTTGCAGGAGCCGCTGTTACGGTAGTCTTCTTTGCTGGCACCTTCTTTGCAGGAGCTTTTGTTACTGTTGTTTTCTTTGTTACCATTTTAAGTTCCCCACTCATTTTTAAATAACGGCACTTGCAGTCTGTCACTATATCTAAGCCCTTGCTTCATAGCAAACTCTGCTACGTTTCTTGCGTTTAGACTATAAACACTTTCAACTCCACCAACTGGCATCAAGTAAACTGGACCTTTAAATCCTGCATCACGATAAATGTCCACAACTTCTAGTGCTTCGTCTGCATCTTGTTCAGTTGCCACTACTAATTTTAAATAGGTGTAGCCAATTTCTTCGTACTCACATACAACAGACGGAATAATTGCTTCTTCTCGACTTTCACCTGAACAACTTAACTTGGCACTTACACTAAATGTAACTTCTCTATCTGGACGTTGATTAGTCCAGTGTTGCAAGAAGTTATGTAAGTCGCCTGTTAGTCTTTGCGTACCATTTGTTTCAAATGTAATCTCTTTCAAGTCTGCCATTTTTGGATGTATTAGTAAATCCTCATAGGCACGTTGCCATCCTAGCAACGGCTCGCCACCTGTAATAACTAGATGTTCATCAGTCCAGCTATTGTATGGAAGGATTTCCATAATACGATCCACAATAGCATCAGTAGTTAACATTGGACTTAGATCTTTAAATTCTGGCATCCAACTAGCATAGCTATCACATCCTGTACGAACTAGCGGCAAGTCTTCATACTTCATAAATGATTCGATCATCGTATGTGTTGCCGCAATGTCTGTTGCTTCGTGACTTACTTCGCCACGTGGCATACCAAATCCAGCACACTTAAAGTTACAACCAAATGTGCGTAGAAACACAGACGGGACACCCATATAGCGTCCTTCACCTTGTATGCTGTAAAACAGCTCTGCAATTTTAATTTTACTCATTTTTATATCCCATGTTACATTATACTATTATTTAGAATTTTTGTCAATTAGTTTTTACTGTGCCAATCTCTCGCTTAGTAAAATCTTGCATAAATTTGCATCCTTTTCACTTTTAAAATTGAACAGCATTACGTCATGTTTTGGGTGACTAGTATATCTTTCACCGGGCAATCCAAATACTTCTAAAACCATAGCACATGTTTCGTTCCACCAAAACCCATCTTGTCCAGTCTGCCATGGAACTTTTACTGTATTCATTTACTCCACCACTCTTCGTAAGGGAATTCAATCCATACATCATTTTCAGCTTTATTAACTTCCATACCAACATAATCCATTGGCACTTTACAGTTACTAGCCAAATTGTCTACAACTACGGCAAATCGAACATTGTGACCCCAAACAAATTCCCAACGCTCGTCGCATGGTAAGCAACCGCTTTCCCAGTCTTCCATAATCCAGTTTAGCGTTGCACCTGTATCATTGATGTCGTCAACTACTAAAATATTTTTACAAAGTTTATCACCAATTTTGGCAGCATTGTAACCATATGCATCTTCTGCCATCCAAAGATTACTCTCTGGACCAATTTCTGAATCACGTAAACTAACATTTAGTGAATGCATTGGCAAGTCAAAATATTGACTAATCATAAGTGCAGGCATCAAACCGCCTCGAGTTATGCCAACTATATAATCTGGAGTCCAGTCACCTAGACTGATGTCTCTACAGATAGTTGCCACCAATGCTTTGAATTGGTCGTTATTAATTATGTGCTTTTTCACGTTTGTCCTCCAGATATACTTCATTGTTGACCCAACGATTGTTGACTAAAAAGCCCCACTCTTGAGTTTGTGGTCCTGGCATAAACAATGTCCAAGCAGTTACATCTGGATGTTTTTCAATTCTGTGATAACTGTTAGCACTACAAATGCGAAAGTGTCCAGGACCTCTCCAGTGTTTTTCCTCTCTTACCATTTTTCCATATTCAAATACAGGAGTATATTCATAATATCCACCTTTAAGAATTAAAGTAGCATAGGGCCATGGATGGTCATGCACATCACCTGGATCGCCTTTATGAAACTTGTGCAAGAATACGTTAAACGGAAATGTCTTACGATCCTTTAAGAAAAGGTAATAGCGTGTTAACAACGGTTCGTCACAAGTACGATCCATAATAATACGCTTACGATCATGACGCTCTAAAAAGTTAAGGAATCGATCGGTAAGCTTCATTGTTTTCTTCCTTACAAAGTTCATAAACAGTTTTAAATTGATCCCACGCTTTTTGTAAAGCAGGAAACTCGTTACACATTATGCCCAATTCAACTGCTTGAATATTATATTCTAAATAAAACTGGTGCTGTTTGTCAAAGTCTAAGTTCATCGTGGAGCAAACTCTTGTTGCAACTTAATGTTGTCAAAGAACTCTTTCTTAGCACCAGGATCAGTTTTAAATGTTCCTGTTAGCACAGTAGTCTGCGTTAATGAGCTATGTGCCATAATGCCACGATTCTCACAACAGCCATGTATTGCTTGAATATACACTGCTACGTTTTTTGAGTTAGTTGCCTTACTAATCTCTCTAGCAATGTCATTACATAGTTCTTCTTGAAGCGTACCACGACGAGCACACCACTGAGCAATACGAGTGTACTTGCTAAGACCAATGAGTTTTTCAGCGGCAACAATACCAATATAAGCAACGCCACTAACAGGCTGATGATGATGTGAACACATACTACGAAGCTCACTACGTACCACCAACATGCCTTCGTATCTATCTGCTGAGTCATTTGGGAAAGCCGTTGCATCAGGGGCTGGAGCATATCTGCCCTCCATAATTTCATTGAAGTACATTTTAGCAAGTCTTTTTGCAGTACCATGCGAGTTAGGATCGTTCTCACGATCAATTAGCAAGCGATCAAGTACAAGTTCAAATGCTTCTGTTGCTTCGTTAATTAGAATTTCTTTATCAGCTTCGCTAACATAATCACTAATGTTATCGCCTGCCCAGAAACGTTTCTTGTCACGCTTCATTTTTGCACGAATAGTATTACCTAGATAGCTTTCCTCATAGCCTTTGTCAGACATTGCATCTGAGGCTTTAACGAACACTTCTTTCTTTAAAGGTACATACTTGTCTTCAATAAAATCAGCATCAATTTGTGCAGATAATACGGGGTCTGATTGAAATGTTTTTGATTCAGTCATTATAAATTCCTATACTAATATGTTATTATACGTTATTTAGGACCGTGTGTCAAACTTTCAAAGATTCCATAGTGAGTATTTTACTGATCTCAGTGCCTAAGTCTTTGTCATTTGATAAAACATATAATCCGTGTATGTGCTGATCGTTACGTTCGTTATATATTGTTGTTTCAATAATTGTTCCACCACTAGCTTTGAACATTTTAAAACGAACTGATGGACTGTCTAAAGTATCACCAATTGTATTCGCTTGTCTTGCTCTTTTTATAGTACTAGTTCCCATTGCCCAATTCCTTTCTTGTGGTTCAGTGGGAGTGCTATTATATTCTTCTTGAGCATTTCTCCACTTTTTAAAAAACCATTTATCGAACCATTTCATTTAATAATCTCCAATAGGTTGTCCGCACTAAAAAATTGCTTTGTTAAATCAATTGCTTGACCTTTAATTTTAGACAAACGTGATTCATAATTATCCATATGTTGGATAATTTCCTTGCACAAATCAGGACGATATACGTTATATGCGTCCCAGCTTTCAGTCCACTTTGAAGAATATTTAAATGTATCATAATACATTTCAGTGTAACTAAGACGATCTGGCACCATAGGAATCGCGTCCACTAACGCACCTTCATAACAGCTAATGCCTAACGTTTCTTGTAAGTTAGCACTAAACACCATCTTTGCTTCACCTAACAAATTATGATATTCGTTTTTAGTAAGTTGTTGATCTTGACACACAACGAACTCATATTGTGGCAAATGTTCTTTTAAATCACGGAAGATCTCAACTTGCTTTTCTGGAGCAATTCTATGTGGGAATAAAATAAGATTACGCTTTGGCATGTTTTTATACATAGTCAAAGTCGAGTCCATATATTCCATTGGCCACCCTGTACGTACAATCTTGCCAGACTCTTTAAAGCCTTCGATTGTTTGTGGCATGTGTACATGTAGCAAGTTTTTACAGAACATATCAATGTGAAAGTCTGTAGCAAAGTGATTGTGATCAAATGCTTCAAAGAAACTCTTTTCAGCAAATCTAACCCACGGTTTATCACCAATTAATCTGCCTAAGAAGTCTTGTGGATCATAACTTCCAGCATGCCACAAGCCATGTGTAGTTACTGGAATACCCAGCAACTCGCTCATGTACTTTAAGTTGATGATACCTGGGTGCCAAGCATCAGTAAAAATAAAGTGATCGCCGGGATGAACGGCTCCGTTACAAAATAGNCGGCCCATNTGCTCAACTTGGCTAGCCTTGTATATATTGGTACCACCAAAATTAAGAAAAGCGCCTGGAGTAGTAGCCCGGGGAATATCCTCAGGGCCAGAAATAATTTGAACATTGTGTCCCTTTCGACGTAGCAAGGAAGGTACATGAGACTTCCATTGTCCCGTGTACCTTGTTTCTACTGATTCTAAATCAACTAGAAAAACAGTCATTAGTTAACCGTTGTTTCTATTGCTGTTGTATTGTGGGCGCGGATTCTTGCCCAAGTAAGGCTTGCGTTCGCCTGTAAACTTACCATTGCCATTGCGGCCTTGGAAACGGAAGTTACCGCTCTTACGTCGCGCCCAATCTTTGTACGCCTGTGTGCGATACACATCTCCTGGATTAAAATCCAGCAAGTTAAAACGGCAATGATCATGCCATGCCTCAACATCGTCAAACACTTTGACAACATCTGGGCGGGTTTCGAAGTAGTTGATATCTTTGTAATTCTTAGCCATGATAGCCTCTTATTAATATTTGATGAATGAACCATTTTCTCCGTCTTCGGAGACCTCAATCCAAACCTCTCGGTCTGGATACTTTTGTGAGATTTGAGCGTATAAATCATCGCTCATCATCTCGCAACTTTTATAATCTAGCGACAATACACCTTGTTCGCTAGAATACAATCTTTCAAGCCATCGCTTGAATTGAATAAATTCCACATCTCTGTCGTTATGAGTAACTCCGAGCCATACACGAAAGTGAAAAATATGGCGATGAGGAGTACCAAGAAACGAAACGTCATAATAATCTCCTGTTGCTAGGTTAGGGTCTGTTGCGGCAGCTGGGTAGCAATGGATACCTTCTTTGCGAAAAGTTACCCAAATCATTTTATTAGGTCTGATATCTTGTTTAATATTCATGATAGTGTTTCGTCTTGTGTGTATTGATCCCAGTAGGTAAATTTATCATTTGCCATTAGGGTATGTAGTTGATGTGTCCAAACACCTGGGTTACTATGTCCCCAAGTGTTGTCATCTAATTTGAGAGTCGCATTATAATTAAATTGCTTAATATAAGGTAGCTTAACACTGATCATTGGAATAAAACGGTTATGTTCACTGTAACCGGATTCAATTACACCTTCTGTGTGCTTGACATCAAAGTCCAAAGTAACCCACAAGTCTGCTTTTAAGCAGCCAAGTATCATATCGTCCCATGGAGTATATTCTTCCATAGTCATAGCTTTTGGATTAAAACTTTGACTTGTACCAAAATAAATGTGGTCAATGTTGTTGAGCTTTGCACGAGTTAAAATATCGTTTAAAGGTTGAACACCTACTACGAAAAGTGTTTTCTTTCCGTAGCAGATTGTGTGTTCAATCTCTGTACCAATAAAATATGTAACTTCTTGTCTTTGATTAGTATCTAACATGTATTCATTATAAAGGTATTAGTTAATAAAGTCAATGTAAATGAGCAACTTAATCGTCCAAACTTTGTTCAAGTTCTACGATCTTATCATCATTCATATTGGTCAAATCACTTTCGCCTGGCTCAGCTTCTTCAAATTGAATAAAGTTATTCAAAACGTCATTTTGAACCTTACCACGTTGTAAGCCGCCTTGCAATTCAGTTAAGAACTTGTGTGCATGTTTGAGCATTGACTTTGGATCGTCGCTTTCAAATAGCTCATTTACAAATCGGTCAAAGTACAGAATATTGCGAGGAACCCAATCACTTGGCTCATCAGTTTTTGCACTCTTGCCGTCTAAACGCTTCCATTGTCTCCAATCTGGCTTATAACGAGCACACTCCATATCAGCTAAACGATTTGCACGTTGTACTGCTTCGATATGAATCTCTGTATTATGCGCCATGTACAATGCGTATGAGAAACTATCCCAAGAAGTTTTTCCTTCCTTACCAATCTTGTTTAACATACCTGGCTTGTACCAACACACATCGCCCATTGTTAAACGATTGCCAATTGCATTGCCCCAAGGGAATGCCAAATCACCACCTGAATAAACTTTATTATCTGGAGCTTTTTCCATAATAATACTCCATTTGTCACGACGTAGACTTGGAGTTGTATATGATAAACCATATGCTACTGCAATGTACGGACTAGCACAGTCAAAGCTAATTGTTAAATTAGGGTTACAATGCTTACGCAGTACACGTTGAATACTAGTCAAATAACAAGCCCAATCCAATGGAGCAGTGCCCAAAAAGTGCATCCAGTCTTTACCTTCTAACATGCCTTCATCACGCATTGTGATAAGTCTATTTAGAATAATTGGCATGTTACACATATTTTGTGAACCCATTGCCCAACCTTCAAATGGCAAATGCTTTACAGTATCATACCAAATATCTGCTTCTTCAGGACTGTTGCCTTGTAGCACGTTTAAAAACTTAGTATTGCCTAAACGATTTTTTACAAAATAATCGTTGTTCCACATAGTTGCATCTAGGCAATCTTGGAAACTTTTGAGACCTGTCTTTTCTCTGTGTTGAGCGTTACTAGCCCACGTTGGAACGTCTAAACACATGCTCCAATCAGCAGTAAGTTCTAACCAGTTTAGAATTTGATCACGTGTCTTGTTTGCGCCAGCGCCTTTAAAATCTGTCCAGTCAAACTTTAAAACACCTTTACCAATTTGGAAACCGCCTGAGTCACCTAAGATAATTGTGTTATCTCTGTCACGTTCTTGTACCATAGCATCACGTAACATAGTCTTATCTAAGTCTAGTTGTGCGTGACCTGCTGAGTACAAACCGTATTTGTATGTAAAGTAACCTTGTTCAGCATTTAGGTAGTTCATACCTTCAACACCGTTTTCAAATCCCTTAGGCCATCTTGCTTGTTCTACTGCACTTTTATGACCATGCTTAGTATCACTAACCATTTTAGCATAGAAGCTACTAATAGCCGGCAAGTATACAGCATAGTCTTTTTGTGTTTCGTTAAAATTAACTTGTTTCAACTGTTTCTCCGTGTTCTTTTGATAGTTTTGCAACTAAATCTAACTGTTTTTCAGCCTTTTCAACAGCTTCTATAGCATTAGCTACTGCTGGGTGCGATTGGGCAAGAATCTTACGTTCTGATTCTTCTTGACGTTTATCTCTTGCCCACTGCAACAATGACTGTATTTCAGGTGTAAGCTCTATATTAGCATAGCTAGCACCTATAGCAATCCAACTACTGCCATCAAATACCTGCATGTCTTGACCATTTAGTCTTAACATTCCTTGTATTGGATTATTACTATTATGCGGGATATATGGGTAAGTGGCGTGACCACCACTTACTATTAGACCACTACTAGATGTTACACCTTTAATCATATTTAGGCTTGTGCTGGGATAATATATTTGTAAGTTGCAATACCACTATCAAGAGTAATCATCATTGCACCCACTTCATTAGCAAAACTCATCTTACAGTTGTTAACATCTGCAATTTTAAGAATGCTTAAGATTGGTGCAACGGGCCATGTCCACCCTTTATTTAGATTTCCAGTCACGTCTGTTGCAAAAATAAATTCGCCTCCGTGTGTGCTTGCATCACCAAAGATGAACTTTAATTTGTTTCCATCTGTACGTGCTAAGAATGTTGTATGTTCTGTGTTAGCACCTGCTTGGAAGTTAAAACGCTGTACACTAGAAACGCTTGGCTCTAGTTCTACGTCCCACTTAGGAACTTTAAATTTGACAGACTTCAATTTCTCATTAATAATTTCAGTATTCATAAAACGATAATCGTTCTTGAAGTCGCCGTCTTTATTTTCAAAGTGAATGCCAACTGGCAAATTCTCACCATTACGATCAGCGTACACTAGCTCAATTTTTGCACTATCTTTGTACTCTGCGCCTTCTAACAAGAACTTCAGCTTGTTAAGTTGTGGCATACCAAATACACCTGCAAGTGCTGGAATTGGTGCGTTTGTTTCGCCTAACATAATAACAGTGCGGTCGTCTGCCATACTGTCAATTTTTGTACCAGCAGTGTCACCGCTAATTTTTACAATGTTCAAAAAGCCCAAGTTGTGTGTATGGCTTACGATGTCCTGTAGAATGTCTTTCATTATTATAATCTCCTGTTGTTTAGTTTAATGATATTTAGGTTTAAAGTCAAGTAATTATTACTCAAAATCAAATAATTTGTTAAAGGTATTGCCGCTGTCAGTTGTACTTTGTAAATCCCATTCAAGCACTCCAATCAAGTTGTTAAGTTTGTTATCGATAATAGTTTCTTCCATTGCCAATTCATCAAAAGGTAATTCTTGAAACCATTTAGGAATTTTAAGTTCGTCAACTGGATACGCTACACTAGTAAATCCCATTGCGTTGATCTTAACTTTGCAAACATACACTTTCATACCGTCAACAATTTGTTGACTGTATTTGTCACCGTTCATTTCACGCAAACGGTTGTAGTTGATNCTTGCTCGAACGTGACCTGGCATATTTGCTTTGCCAGCTTTACGTTCTTGTTCTTGATAGTCNGTNATTTTGTTAGCACGTCTTGGCGAACCTTTTTCCCATCCTGGTTTAGATTTCCAGTCTTGTCTAAANTCGACAATCTTATCAAGTACATCAGACTCCTTAGCACCTTGCAGTACNTCTAGCAATACTTCTTCTAAAAAGTTCTGCATATATTCAGGTGTGTCACTACGCTTCAAATCCAAGCCCATCGCTTTAATTTTGCCAGGCTTCCCATTTACATCAATCCGCTTACCTTCTTTATCATAGATAAGAACAGCATAGCGTTTCTTAGTAATAAACAAACCTTTGATAGCGACTAGTTCTCTACCACCCTTAATAACTTCGCCACGACTTTTTGGTACGTGAAAGTAGTCTAACATAAATTGCGGGAAACTATCATTTACGTCTTCGGCAATTTGGTCATATAGTTGCACTACATTATCTTTGTCCCAAACAATATTACCTTTTTCCACTTCAGTACGAAGAGTACTCCAAGCACTAAAGTAACACGAGTCAGTATCTCCGTATATAATGCTTTTGCCTTTGTAGTCGTAAGTACCGCAAACAATTTCGTTAATCTTAGCAGCCATATGACGTGCAACTTGTCTACCAACTAGTGTAGTACTTTGTCCAATACGCTTGTCAAAGAATCTGCAACCAGGGTTCAATAAAGCACCGTATAGTGAGTTCAAATTAATCTTACGCACCATTTGTCGTTTGTCCCAGTATTCAGCTTCGATATTATTTCCTGCTGTTTCTGCGTCTCTAGACTTGCGTTGCATTTCCTTACGTTCGCTGTACCAACGTTTTAGTAAGCCAGGAATGATACCTTCTTTTTCATAAGTGAAGATAGTGCCATTAGCACTTAGGATCCATGGCTTATTGCTGTTAAAGATGATTTCGTATATCTCTGCACCACTATGCACACTGACATCGCCGTTTTCCCAGTCAATAGTAATTTCTTCTGCTTTATCTTGATTGATAACTGCTTCATATTCTATTGTACCAAACTTATCTTCCCAGCTACCTGCAAAGGATTTCTTGTGTAAAGTCATTTGACTTTCAAGATATTCCAAAGTTTTAGTTTGACGTAATTGGCCAACAATTGTTTCAGGTCCCATGTTAAGCGCACGAATTGCACTAGGATACAATGAGTTAATGTCAATTGCGCCAATCCAATCATGCAAGCCTTTCTTTGGAAACGCTACATACGCACCTGCTGCCGCCGTATCGCCTTGTTCACCTTTACGCTGTCTGCTAGGAACAATAAGACCATGACTATGAGCTTCGTTAATAATAGCCTGTTCAGTCATTGCAACAGCACCCATTGTTGTTTGTAGCAGTACTGTGTTACCATGTGCCAACACGTTAGCCAAGTCTAAGAACTTTAGCTTCTTGTCCATTTTATCCAACAAACTAGTATCTTGTCTGTTATATTCAATGAATGTTTTAAAGTCCTGGTTGTATAGTTGATCTAGTGTACCTTCGTACTGTGTCTTCTTCTCACCAATTTCTAGTTCACCAATTACATCCAAACGGTAACTGTGCATTTCTTCGTATTTGTATTTTCGATAAACTTCTAAACTATCCAAATGTACACGACCAACAAAGTCATACGTTGTAGCAGTTCGTCCATATTTTTCATATTCACGCTTCTTAGGATATTGATCCCATAAACAAAAACGTTTAGTATCTTCTTTACTCAGTACTTTAATTACACGATTTACTGTGTAGGGTACATCAAAGCCTTCGCTGTTCCAGCCAGTTATAACATCTGCATCTTCGATCAGTGTTAGAAATGTGTCTAATAGTTCTGCTTCAGTTTCAAATAAAATTGTATTAGGGAACTCTTTAACGGCTTCAGTTGCCTGTTCCATAGTCATTGTTTTAGGAGGAATAGCCAAACATACAAGTGTGTCCATCCATTGTAGGTGAACAGCGATAGCAGTAATTGGCATAAACGCATCATCAGGAGATGCATAGCCACGTTCTGGATCGAAGTCCACCTCAATGTCAAAAAACGCTACGTGTAATTTTGGGGGTTCTTGTCCTAAGTAGTGTTCTTCTAAAACACGAAAGACTGGGTTGATGTCACTTTCATACAGTGTATGATTGCTGTGAATCTTTTGTTCTTTAGTAAACTCTTTCCAACTTCTAGTTGTTACTTTGGAAAGATTCTCTCCGAAAATGCTGTGATACTTGCCCTTATTCTCAGGGTAATAAAATACATATTTTGATGGGTAATCAACAAAACGTCTTTGTCCTTTTTCATCACGCTCTACAACGTGAATGACGTCTTTGTCGCGATCCCACATCGCGTCAACATAACTCATATTTTCTCCTTGCAAATTATGGCTTGCAAACCAATATATCCAATTATGGCTGGATGTGCCCTACTCATAAATATTTATGATTATTGAAGTAGTAACCTAGCATATCCATAAGCGTCGATTATAGTCATTACTATACTCATTACTACCATTCCAAAACTACCTCTACTAATACCGCAAAAAATCATAAGAAACGTTCCACTTAGCCATAAGGGGTAAGTTACTTCATAAGGAACATTGGGAGCCATAANAGCAAATATAATTGCTGTGGCTAATGCTGTTACAGCATTATAGGTCTCAGCAGATAANCGCCAAGGGTTGGCATGCCAATCTGCTTTGACCCATTCAATGATACCGCTAATTTTATTACGGAGTTGTAGAGCCATCTGTTGAGCCCTGTTTATTCCAATCACCTGCGTGACCAGTTGTATGAACAATGTCTTCCAANTCACTAAAGTCCTTAGCAGTNTGTTCCCAATCGTCTTTCATTGCTGTACGAATCGCTTTTTTAATTACACTTGGNTTGACATCCAATTCTTCTGCTACTGCTTTAATTGTTTCGTTAAGTCCCTCTTGCAGACTTTTAATTTCGTCCATAACTTGCCAACCATCTTTTACTAGTTGTTTTAGTTTAGCTTGTTCAGGTGCGCCGAATACATTTGACATATTATTACTCCTAAAATAATATAACAAGTATACAGGATATCCTAGCTAGTGTCAACTAAGTCGTAAGAACAGGGCAACTAGTGCCCTGTTTTAATGATTAAACCTTTTAACCGTTTAATTGATTATTAAGTTTTTGGCGTAATGATTCCATATATAGATCCTGCCCTTCGGACACTTTCTTAGATTTTCCCTTCAAACGTCCGTCAGCTTCTGCTGACTTTAGCATGGCTGCACGATCTGCATAGCTACCACGCTTAACATCTTTGGCAGCATCTTTCTCACCCTTTGTAGGATTCTTAACGTGCTTTAATGCATCGAACTTTTCTGAAACTTTCTTTTTACCACCCATTTCATCTTTACCTAAACGTCCAGCAACCACGTCACCCTTTGTTACTTTGTCGTAAGGTTTGGCGTTATTAGCTAAGTTGCCGTCATTGCCTTCATACATGCTGCCACATTCTTTCAGACCGTGTACTGGACACTTTTTTCCTTTAGCAGTATGGTTACATTTTTCTTTAGATGATTCTTTAACTGGATATTCTTTTTTACCAACTTTGACTTTTTCGCCTTTTTGGATACCATCTTTTTTAGCATCAGCTACAGCTTTACCAAATGCATTTCCTTCGTTTGGATCTTCTTTAACTTTACTATCTTTCTTCTTTGCAGTTTTTTTGGCTTCAGCAAGCATTTGCATTACTAGGTCAATATTTTCCTTTAATGCCTTCATCTTGTTTTTATCCATAGCCGCTTTAACTTTGGAAACTTTCTTTTTACTTTCTGCTGTCATTTCAGTATCGTCAGTGCTTACTTGTGGAGTTACTTCTGCTTTTTTTACTGCTTTAGGTGCTTTGTATCCAGGAGGTGGTGCTGTTGCTCCATCATCTGGACTTGGGATACCATTCTTATCAAACGGCTTATAGTTTGGATTAGTTGGTCCAGGATTCTTCGGACTCCATTGTTTACCTTTATTAGCACCCTGTGTAATTGTTGTGCCTTCCATTGCTCGTTCAAATGCTTCAGCCATATCTTTTTCTGCCTTACTTGATTTTTCAGTTTCACGTCTAGCTTTGTCGCTTAGATTAGTTACTCGACCACGTGGGTTCTTTTTAGCATCGGACTTCTTCCACTCGCCTTCATCTTTCCAGCTAGTGACTTTGCCTTCTTTATCTTTAACTTCAGTACGTGCTTCTTTAACTTTTTCTGGAAGCCCTTTAGTACTAGTACTTGCAAAATCTTTGGCAGCTTTTTTAGTCATACCTTTTGCAATTTTTGCCACTTCTGGACTAGCAGGCTTTTCGCCCTTTTTGGCTGCATATACTGCGCCCATTAAACCTTGTTGTGCTTTGCTTTTTGATGGCATTATAATCTCCGTTACTATATTTATTATTATCGTTTAATAGCAGGGCCGCCAAAGAGACTTCCGCTAGTATCTAATCCGTTTGTTCCTGGCTTTTGTGGTATTGGCTTAGGTTGGGGCGGTGCTTTTGTGCCGCTTTTTCCTGGGCTACCAATATAGCTCTTTTTGCCTCTAGCTGGCCCTGGGCTGAGATGTGGAGCATCAACTGTGGCAATATTTCCTGCGCTAGTTGCACCTGCTGTAGCTGATTCATCTAACGGTTCTGGAACAGTTATTCTAGTAGGGGCACCCGCAACTACACTTGAATCAACTTCGTATCCTTTTGGCAATACACTGATAATTTTTAAACTGTGTGTTTTGTCGCCAACTTTTACTGGCAAACTCTGACCAACTGCATACTTTCTCTTCTTTGCAACTGCCGGAGCTGTCATTGATGGTAAACTGCCTGATGA
>JGI24768J34885_10000119_pt1 | contig 21295 bp, 19 predicted proteins | sample LakOntMetagenome_FD_34885 | JGI IMG/M metagenome (IMG submission 34885) | reverse complement strand
CAGGGCCAGTATCTAGTGCGCCATTTGGTAGTGCATCAATATTGCCAATATCTTGGATGTATATCCCAATATCTTGGATGTATATCAGGATGATGGGCGGTGCTGGTTTAACTAAGGCAACTGAGGTGGCAATTCTCTCTGCTAATTACTTAGCGAAGAAGATTGACCGGCTATTTCCAGTTTTATACCGCGGTCAAAATGGCCATATTGCCCATGAGTGCATTATCGACATCCGCGAGTTAACTAAAAATACTGGTGTAACAGTAGATGACATCGCAAAACGGTTAATGGATCATGGTTTTCATGCGCCAACAGTTAGCTTTCCAGTTGCCGGCACGATGATGATTGAGCCAACTGAGTCAGAGGATATTAGAGAGTTAGATCGTTTCTTAGCGGCAATGGAGAGTATTAGAGAAGAAATTACCCAGATAGAGTCGGGTGAAATAAGTATTGAGGATTCACCACTTCGCCATGCACCTCACACAATTGGTGATCTTTTAAATGAGAAGTGGGATCGTAAGTACTCTAGAGAGATTGCAGCATTTCCAAATGGACAGGAGTTTGGAATTGGTAGAGCAGGTAAGTACTTACCAACTGTTGGGCGCATAGACGGTGTTTATGGGGATAGAAATCTAATCTGTAGCTGTCTGCCGATCGAGGAGTTGGCCTCTAACTAGATCTTTTCTACTTTACATAATGTAGATTATCGGCGATTAAATAAGCGCTTAAAACCCCAAATACTGACCATCGACCAAGCCTCCCAGATGATTGCAAAGCTCATCTTTGAGTACCCATTCTCCCGCTCCACAAAGGTAATTGGCACCTGCTTAATCCCAAAGCCAAGCTTTACCGCTTTAAGTGCCATCTCAATTTGAAATCCGTAACCACGTGTTTGAATCTCGCCAAAGTTTATTCGCTCCAGTAATTGCCTTGGAAATACTCTAAACCCAGAGGTTAAATCCTTATATGGCAGATTTAATACAAAGGCTGCATAACTTGTTCCCATTTTAGATATTAACTGACGCTGCTTTGGCCAATTTACTACCGAACCCCCCGGTATCCATCTAGTACCAATAACTAGATCATTACTACTTGCAGCGTTAAGTAAATCTACTAACTGCTCAGGTTGATGACTTAAATCTGCATCCATCTCAACAAAGTATTGATAATCTTTTTGCAATCCTTGAGTAAAGCCAGCTAGATAGGCAGGTCCAAGCCCTGATTTTTCTGATCTACTTAATATCGACAAATTAGTAAGATTTAATGACCGAATGATATCTGCAGTTTTATCTGGTGAGTTATCATCAACAATTAATATATCGATCTCATGCTTGGCCGCTAATGTAACCCTTACCTTATCTAATCGATCAAGGAGTGATCTAATACTCTCAGATTCATTATAAGTAGGAATAACAATGAGAACGCTGCTCATCTGCTCCCCCTTCGGCGTAATGCCAATATTACTAGTAGCCAAATAATAGCGATAGCTTCTAAGTATTTACCAAATACTTGGGTAAAGGTACTGCCATTTACCTTCTCAATCTCACCAAATAATGTTGCAGATTCAAATTTAGGTAAATCCTTAATAATATTTCCCCTATTATCAATTAAAGTGGTTACTCCAGTGGTGGAGACATATGGAATATATCGACCGCTCTCTGCAGCTCTCACTCTTGCAATATTAAGCTCCTGATCAAGTTGGGCGGTATCGCCAAAGGTTGCATTATTTGTTTGTACTACTAGAAAATCAGATTGAATCTTATCTCGCAACGCATCATCTAAAATCTCATAACAGATTAAACTTTGAAAAGTTACTTTTCCAATTTCAAAAACCGTATCTGATTCCCCGCCAACAAAATCATCGACTTGATTTGCATATTGGGAAAATCTGCTTGCAACTGATCTCATTGGTAGATACTCACCAAATGGGGTTAAATAACGTTTTGTATAAACCTGCTTTATATCTGGATTAAATAGTATTGATTGATTTTGCGGGCCCTTTGTCGACTTTGTTACACCCCCAATTAAAATTGGTGTCTTTAAAGCTTTAGATTGAGCAATGACGCTCTCGCGAACAGTACTGACTGAGTTCACATCCACATCCACAGCATTCTCGGGCCAAATAATTAAATCAACCTGATCTGCTTTAATCGAATCACCGCTCTGTTTAAGGTGGCGAAGAAATACCTCTTGTGGCTTGGAGTTAAAATCAAGACCTAACTTGCCCACTCCCCCTTGCACTAGAGCCACCTTAATTTTCTCATTTGTAATATTTGTTCCAGGTAGTAGTGTGAAGACAAAACCAATTGTTATTAATGCAGCCAAACTTTTTAGCGATCTTGCTGAGCTAAGGCAGGCGATAAAAAAGGTGAGTAGCACAACTCCACCAGAGGGATAAAGTGGTGAAAGCGGGCTATCTATCTGAGTAAAGCCCAGACGGCTCCAACCAAAGCCGGTAAAAGGTAATGTTCGTAGCAGTAACTCAACTAATACATTTGATGTGGCAAAGGTGAATTGATTAAATCTCCTGCCTTTACCAACAAAAAATGCCGGTACTATGAAAAATATCGCTTGCATAAAACACAGTGCTAACCAGGGCGCGTTACCGACGTAGATTCCAGTCCATTGTTGGGTTGGTAGTAACAATCCCAAACCAAAGAGGTATGAGATAAGTAGCCTTGAAATAATCTTTGATTTCAAAAGTAGGTAGTACCAAAGTGCTAATGCGATAAATGCAGCCGGCCAAAAGGAGAAGGGTGCAAAAGATGTCGATGCAATTGCACCTGAAATAATTGCCAGTAGATAATTCATAATTAAACCCAATTTAGCGCACTTATTATGCGATCAATACTGGCACCTAATCCATACTCCTCTTTTAATTTTTCAATCTTGGCAAGTGATTTAGGTTTTTTAGGAAGTGCGATATCCATCTCTGGAATTGCTACATCAAGTGCGCAACCAACTAACTTTGGCGCAATCGCAGCGTAATCAGCACTCTCTAAAAGCTTCTTACATAAATTTGGAGTTAACCGCTCATCACCTGCGGCAGCTGCCTTCATAACCTCACCAAGTGAGGAGAAGCTGTTTGCAATAGTTGCAGCCCCCTTCTCACCAATTCCTCTAATACCAGGTAACCCATCTGAGGCATCTCCCCTAATCATGGCAAATAATGCGTATCTATCCCCTGGAATCTCATAACGCTGCTTAATCCAAGCNCGGTCTACTAAATCATGATTTGAAATCCCCTTAGCAAGATAAACAATCTTCACATCACGTTCATCATCTGCTAATTGAAAAAGATCACGATCACCGGTAACAATTCGAACTGGGCCAGGTTGTTTAACAGCAAAGGTTGCCATTAAATCATCGGCCTCATAATCATCTACGCCAAGCAGTGGGATACCAAGTGCATCTAGCACATCAAGTAATATCGGAATCTGTGGGCCTAAAGTATCTGGCTCCTCCTCATCCCCACTCTCATCAACACGATTTAATTTATAATCTGCAAATAATTCAACCCGCCATGATGGGCGCCAATCACCTTCAAGACATGCCACTAATCGATTTGGTTGATACTTAACAAGCAGGCGTGAGGTCATATCTAAGTAACCACGGATTGCATTAACCGGCATACCAGCAGGTGATACCAAAGTATCTGGCATGCCAAAGTAGGCTCGATACCAAAGTGATGCACTATCTAACAGCATCAATGTCATAACGCAGCTCCAGCATATGCAATTACGCCACGATCTATTTTTGTTAGCGCTAAATCTATAACTGTTTGCAGTTGTGGCGCAGCTCCCCTTAATTGGCGCAGTAGATCAATAATTTGTTTCATTGATCTAACAAAATCACCAACAGTTAAATCACTATCCTTTAAAATTGAGGTTAATGAGTGCCCACTTGCCCACTTGTGAGAGGCCCAACAAAAACCCAAATCTGGAGCTCGCATTGGCTCTAAATTCAAATCAGATTCGGCGTCATGAATTTTTCCATAGATCTTCGAGATCGCAGCAAGTGCAACCTGCACATCACCCCTTGGAATCTTTGCCGCCTCTTCATTTCTAGACTCATAAATACAGCTTGAGATAACCGATACTAGATCAGCAGGTGAAAGTGCGGTAAATACCTCAGCCTGGATTGACTCTGCGATTAATAGATCAGTCTCGCCATATATTTTTGCCAACATTTTGCCGGATTTGGCGATCGCATCATCATGAATGTAACCAAACTTATCTAGTACTACCTTTATCCGATCAAAACGTTTTGCAATCACATTTGTTCTGGTATTGATTCGCTCAGTTAAGCCATCAATCTCACGCTGCAACCTAAGCGCACGTTCGGCTAATCTTGAGTGATTCTCGCGGTCAGGACAACTATTACTTGGATGATTTTTAATCTGCTTTCTGATTGCAGTTATCTCATCCTCAATCTCAGCACGTTTGCGTTTGCTGCGTTTACCTTCACTTTCTAACTTTTTTATTTGGCCCCGTAAATCGGCATACTGCCTAAAATCACCTAGATGACACTTTGATTCATTAAATAAGTTATCGCGCACACTTTCATTTTTACGAATCTGCTTCGCAAGACCTACAACAGCTTTATCAGCTTGAAATTGAGCAAGGGAAGACTCAAGTGAGGTGCGGGCTCGCTCTGAGCCAAATTGGGATATTAAGTTAATGCTCATGTTATATGTTGGCTTAAATGAACTCTTAAGTGGATAGGTTCTAGTTGAAGCAAGACCGCCAACTGAGGTGGAATCTAAATCATTTCCCCAAAGAATTACCGCATTACCCTCGATATCAATACCACGCCGGCCTGCTCTGCCGGTTAATTGGGTGTACTCACCTGGAGAGATTGCAACATGTCCCTCACCATTCCACTTACTTAACTTCTCTAAAACAACTGTGCGTGCTGGCATATTAATTCCGAGTGCTAGCGTCTCGGTGGCAAAGACAGCTTTAACTAAGCCACGCTGAAATAACTCCTCCACAGTTACCTTAAAGGCTGGCAATAAGCCGGCATGGTGGGCGGCAATGCCTCGCTCTAATGCATCAGCCCACTCGTAGTAACCAAGAACAACTAGATCCTCCTGCGCTAAATTCTTCATATTACGGGCAATTACCGATCTAATATCAGATCTCTCCTGAGTATTGGTTAATCGAAGACCTGCGGTTAAACACTGGCGAACTGCAGCATCACAATTATTTCTAGAGAAAATAAAGGTAATTGCGGGCAATAAACTCTCACGCTCTAACTTCTCAACTATCTCAGATCTTGATAATGGTTTTGGTCCCTTAGCTTTACTTTGCCAATTACCACGAACTTGTCGATAGGAATCTCGCTCTAATCTAGTTAGCTCTGGATTTAATTTTGCATCCTCACCAAATAAATCAAGTAATCTATTGCCAAATAAAACATGTTGATAAAGCGGAACTGGCCGAATCTCACTAACTATCACTTCAGTATCTCCTCGGACAGTTTGTAGCCACTCACCAAACTCCTCAGCATTAGAGACGGTGGCAGATAAAGAGATGATTTGAACCGCCTCAGAGAGGTGAATTAAAATCTCCTCCCAAACCGCACCGCGAAACTTATCTGCTAGGTAGTGAACCTCATCCATCACCACATACTTAAGCTCATCAATAGTTGTGGAGTTGGCGTAGATCATATTTCGCAATATCTCAGTGGTCATAACCACTATTTGCGCCTCAGAGTTAATTGAGGTATCCCCCGTTAATAATCCAACCTTTGATTCACCATACTTTTCGGTTAATTCGGCAAACTTCTGATTTGATAAAGCCTTAATTGGCGTGGTGTAGAAGCACTTTCCACTGGAGTTGATAACTAAATCAACAGCAAACTCACCAACAATTGTCTTACCTGCTCCTGTTGGTGCTGCCACTAATACACCTTTACCACTTTCGATAGCGTGGCAGGCATCAATTTGAAACTGATCTAACTCAAAAGGAAAACCTTGCGAAAACTTAAGTGTCTTAGGAAATTTACCTAAAGATTTTACGCGGGCATAATTTTGTGCTGGTGTTAAACTCATATTGCAAGCCAGGTACTTAACGCCCTTGGTACATTACTTACTTCAATTGGTAAATCGCTAACTAACTCACCATCGGCGTAAGCGGCGGTATCAGCTGATATTTTTATAACCTTAGCTTTATAGGTATCAATCTTTGGGTGAGGAATATGATTTCCCTTAAAAACCTTTGGAAAAATTGTTAGTAAAACAACTCTGGAAACTGGACGCACCAGCAATACATCAAGCAAGCCATCGCTGTTTGAGGCTCCAGGGCATATCCGCATTCCCCCACCGTAGCTTTCGCCATTACCAATTGAGAGCAACATTGCATTTTGATCTAGTTTTTTGCCATCAATCTCGATTTTATAACTGATCGGTTTAAATCTTGAGATGATCAATATGGTAGCTATTGTGTATTTTGATTTACCCTTTGGCCAAGTGATCTTATTAGCCAGTGAGTTAACCACTGCATCAAAGCCAGTACTTAATACCTGCACATACCATCGCACCCCGCTACTACTAGATATTCTGCCTAAATCTAATTTAGTTGGTTGCTGCGTGGTAATTAGTTCAAAGATCTGCTTAGTAGATTTACCATTAACACCCACAGCTCTGGCAAAATCATTTCCAGTTCCGGCTGGGATTACTCCGAGAGTAATATCTTTTTGGGCCACAGATTGAAGGCATAGGTTAACTAAGCCATCTCCGCCAACCGCAACTAACTTTGTGTACTTACCACTTTCTATCTCACTTTTTAGATACTCAGATGTCTTATCAAATGTTGACTCTCTTATTAACTTATACTCATAGTTTTTCTGACCTAATAAGGTTATGAACTCACTTGCTAATACAGTTGCTTTGCCTTTACCAGAGCTGGAATTGGCAACTACTAACCACATTTTAGATCTCTTCAGGTTTACTTATTGAAGTAGCCTCTATCTGAGTGCTGCCAGACTTCTTACGTCTTTTATCAACAACAAGTGCAAATAAGCCGCTTAGAAAGTAGAGAAGACAAAGTGGGATGGCAAGAAGTGTCATTGTGATTGGATCTGGTGTTGGCGTGAAGGTAGCGGTAAAGAGAAAGCATAGGAATACTGCAAGGCGCCATGGCTTTAAAATAGCTTTTCCGGAGATAACTCCTAATAAATTAAGTGCGACTAAAAATAATGGCAATACAAAGGCAATGCCAAATATTAAAATAAGCCTTAATACAAAATCTAAGTACTCATCAAATCTAACAAGATTACCAAGATTATTTGGAGTAAAGCCAAGTAAAACATCAACTGCGTGAGGCAGAATCAAGTATGCAAGATAAGCACCAGTTGCAAAGAGAGGTGAGGCAATTGCTGCAAAGATCAGCGTTACGCGACGCTCTTTTTTATGCAAAGCTGGTGTAACAAATGCCCATAATTGGTAGATCCAAACCGGGGCGGCAATGATAATTCCAGAGAGTAAAGCAATTTTGACCTGCAAGTTAAATGGCCCAAGAATGCCATTTATATATAACTCCCCGCACTTACCTTCAACTACAGTTGCTGAGCTTCCGAGATCACAAAATGGCAGTGTAAGTAGGCGAATAATTTTTTGATAGAAGATCCAGCCAATACTTGCGCCAACAACAACTGCGATACTAGATTTGATTAGTCGATCACGGAACTCACGCATGTGATCAAGCAGTGGCATCTTCTCGCCACGGCGCTTACTCATAAAGGTTACTTATCAGAGCTTGGATCTGATTTTTTGTCTCCTGCGGCATCATCATTTTTCATCTCATTAATTTCGCTCTTAAAGATACGTAATGATCTGCCTAGAGATCTAGCGGAATCTGGTAATCGCTTTGCTCCAAATAGAACGATGAAAACTAAAGCTAAAACAAGTAGGTGCCATGGTCGAAGTGAATTCATGGGAAAATCCTACCCTAAATAGCTTTCACAGCCTGATATGAGGCTAGTAGTGAGGTGGCTAACTGCCTTACCTCACCGACCAATATGGTTGGTGAAACCACCTTAATTCCTGGTGCATTGCTGAGAATGCTGCGTTTTAGCCACTCTAAATTACTCATCTGAATATGGACACCAAAGTGATCTGACATTTCCTCGGTTGCGGTAATAATTGAGGAGTTTCGCTCGATAAAGTTTCGATGAGATTTTCTAACATGTAAAACAACCTCAACAGCACTACTCTCGCCATCAATTACATNACTACTGGCAATCTCTCCCAGCGTGCACTTTTTAATTAACTCCACCTTAAATACTCGATCAGAGTTTAACGAAAGATCAAGAGCAGATAAGTATAAATTGCCATTCATAAAATATAGGTTATGCGGCAGCACTTCACGCTCACTCACCTGATCCTTTATTAAAGAGTGATAGGTAAGATGAATTCGTTTTCCTTGCGATATCCCCTGAGTAATTATCTCTAAAAATGGTGATTTATTACCGGTTGGTGAGAAAAGAATAGAGTTACTGCTTCCTAATTTAGTAATTTTGTTAGCCAATGCCAAGAGCTTATTTAATCTATCCTGGTTAGATTGATTTAGCTCCATAAGAATTTGTAAACCTAGGGTAATCATCACTAACTCACTCTTGGCAAACCTTCTAGGTCTATCTAGTACCTGAGGATCAATTATTGAAACTACCCCATCTTCAAAGACTAAATCAATTAATTCATAGGGTGTATAGCCAGGTAAGCCACACATAAAGACAAGTTGTAGATCACTTTCAATTTGCTTCTCAGTAACATTAAATTGTTTTGCTAACTCTCGAATAGAGATGCCTGGATTTTCTAGAATATATGGAATCAGATCCATTGTGCGAAGGGCGCGGGTGGCTGCGGTATCAACCATTAGATAACTCTTTAATCTTAGAGAGAATCTGATTGCGTAGACTCTCTGGTTTGACNACAACAACATTTAAACCATGCCANAGAACTGTTTCAATTATCTCCTGCTCAAAATTGTANTCAACCTCCATCAGGTCCCACTCATCATCAATCTCAACCGTTGCATGCTTACTGCGTAGTGCAAATGCCTGTTCTTTTCTAACATGAAGATGGGCAACACTTGCCTGCTCATTTTTAGATTGTGCTATAAATGCTGCTAAATCAAAATCAGCTGGCCGCTTAAATTCACCTGGCTTGCCAACTGTTGTTAATGATCCCTCAATCCGAAGTAATTTGAATGATTTTACTGAAAGATCTTCTTGGGCAACTAAGTACCAAAAGCCATCTCGGGTATAAAGGCCAAATGGCTCAACCTCTCTGATCCGCTCTTTGTATTGAAAAGTTAGCCTCTGTTGCCTTTCTACCGCGTTAAATGCAATCGAAAGTATTTGAGAGCTCTGATTATCTCTAATTGCCGGGGTATTAATCTCATCACTTACAATTGGCCCGCTTAAGGATTGAATCTTAAGAAGTGCGGCCTTTGAATCATTTTGCAGCGCTGAGTCATGCCAGAGATTTGCTGCCATTGTTAAATAAAGCAGCTCCTCCTTACTAAACTCATTACCTTGCAGTTGAAAAGATTCACTTTTTATTAAATACCCTTGATCATCCTCAAATAATGGATCAAGCCCCTTAACCTCAATCTCAATACCCATGCTTCGTAATTCATCTTTATCACGTTCAAACATTCGCTCCATTGTCTCTGGTGATCCGCTATATCCAGCAACTACTCTAAAAATCTCATTCTTGGTCAAATATCGTTTGGTTGCCAAAAGCGCCAAAGTTAGGTTAATTAATCGCTCAGTTTTTTGGTCGCTCACCCCCTTAGGTTAGCGATTACCAAAATCTTTGCTAAGATTGGTTGTGCGAAAAATACAAAAATTAACCCTCGCGATACTGCCAATTCTTATCCTGACAGCCTGTTCAACCGATGGAGGCGTAGAGAGTATGACCGATCAAGGCCAAACCAGTTCATCATCCCTTCCTGCCGTAACTGGGGACAAGGGATCAAAACCAAATATCGCAGCTCCAACCGGTAACGCACCTACTACTCTACAAAAACAGGATGTCATCGTAGGTAGTGGTAAAGAGGCGGTTGCTACCTCAACTCTTGAGGTCCATTACACATTAATGGCGTGGAGCACCAAAGCAGTTGTGGAATCATCATGGGATTCTGGGCGAAGTGCCACATTCCCATTAAGTGGAGTTATCGCTGGTTGGCAACAAGGAATTCCTGGAATGAAAGAGGGCGGTCGTCGCTTACTTGTTATTCCACCTGATCTTGGTTATGGCGCAACAGGTGCAGGGGCCTCTATCGGACCAAATGAAACTTTAGTTTTTGTTGTTGATTTAATAAAAGTTAGTTAATTACTCAACAACTCCATAGGAGCCTTTAGAAGGTCTCCTGCGTCTTTGCAAAACTGGCACACCAGGTGCCATTCTTCTAGCAAATACTAAAAACCCAGTATGGCCAATCATTCTATGTTGTGGCCGCACAGCTAAACCTTCATGGTGCCAGCCTCGCACAATAGTTTCAGAAGATTCAGGCTCAGTAAAATTACCACAATCTTTTATCGCTTCAGCAATCTTTGATAATTGAGTGGTAGTTGCAACATAAGCTAATAAAACACCACCAGGAACTAATGCAGCCGATGCAGTTTCAACACACTCCCAAGGTGAGAGCATGTCTAAGATAACTCGATCGTAATCGGCCTCAAATTTTTGATCCTGTAATGGACTAACTGTTAGCTGCCAATTCTTTGGCTTAGCAGTAAAGTAATTTGTCACATTAGCCTCTGAGATCGTGGCAAAATCATCTCTGATCTCAACTGAGTGCAGATAGCCATCACTACCAATTGCACGCAAAATTGCGATACTAAGTGCGCCAGAGCCAACTCCAGCCTCAAGCACACGCATTCTTGGGCCAACATCAGCGACCCCAAGAATCATGGCAGCATCCTTTGGATAGATAATTGTGGCTCCCCTTGGCATTGAAAGAACATAATCTGCAAGTAATGGGCGAAATGCTTGAAACTTTAACTCACCATTTGTTTGCACAATTGAGCCTTCAGGTAATCCAACCAACTCATCATGTTTGAGCATGCCTTTATGGGTGTGCCACTCAGCTCCTTTGGTAAGAGTTATTGAGTACAACTTCCCCTTTGCATCGGTTAATTGAACCCGATCCCCATATTTAAAATTACGATCTATCACTTAGCACTTACCTGCGTATCTAAGAATGGATACCAATCAAGTAATTTAGCTAGATCAATATCAGAAAGTGATTTAACTACTCTTAAGTTTGGATCATCCGGCATCTGGATTAAGTGTGGAATACCAATTACCTGCGCACCAGATCGTAATCCTGATTGTGCACCGGTTATCGAGTCCTCAAATACCAAACAATTTTTAATATCCACACCCATTAGCTTTGCCGCAAGCAGATAGGGAGCTGGATCAGGTTTTGTTACCTCAACATCATCCCTTGATACTGCAGCCAAAAAAGTTGCCTCTGGAAACCATTTNAGCGCTGCTTGCATTAATCTGCGGCTACTTGCAGTAACTAGTGCAACCTTAATATTTGCATCTTTGCACTGCTCCAATAGCTCTAATGCATTTGGGATTAACTCTAAATTATTAGTTAGCTTCTCCTCCATCACGGCAAATAACTGCTCACCAAAGTATCCATAAGGCTTAATATGATTGCTACGCTCTTGCATATACTTCTCAGTTCGCTCAAGTGGGCCACCTAAGCAATTTATTTGATCCTGCCCATCCCACTTACAACCTACTGCAGCCATTACCTCAATCTCTGCCTGCAGCCAAAGTGGTTCAGAGTCAATTAAGGTGCCATCCATATCAAATAAAATTGCACTCATGAGGCGTTGAAGTACTTTGCTTCTGGGTGGTGTAAAACAATTGATGAGGTTGACTGCTCAGGATGTAATTGAAACTCCTCAGATAATGAAACACCAATCCGCGCTGGATCTAGTAATTCACAGATCTGCACCTGTTGCTCTAAATCAGGACATGCTGGGTATCCAAATGAATAACGAGAGCCTTGATATCCCTGATCAAATATCTCCTTCAAATCCTTAGAGTCATCCTTATCAATACCTAACTCCTGCCTAGTTCTAGCATGCCAATGCTCAGTAAGTGATTCAGTTAGTTGAACCGATAGGCCATGTAACTCTAAATACTCACGGTATAGATTTGCATTAAACAACTTAGTAATTGCCTCACTAATTGATTGACCCATTGTTACAAATTGAAAACTCACCACATCTAACTGATCGCTATCTTTACTACGGAAGAAATCAGAGAGACATAGGCGCCGATCACGGCTTTGTCTTGGGAAGGTGAATCTAACTCGCTCTTTACCTTTATCTTCACCCTCATGGTGTACTACTACTAAATCATTGTCTTCGCTGTAACAAGGAAAGTAACCATAAACAACTGCAGCGCTTAGCCAACCATTTGATTGGACATCATTTAAAAGTGAGCGAAGTTGAGGTCGTCCCTGTTCAAGTGCCATCTCTTCAAAATCTTTGCCCTTAAGTCCCCATTGGCCAAGAAATAATGCCCGCTCATCTAACATGTGAACATAATCTGCAAGTGCAACACCTTTAACAACACGAGAGCCAAAAAATGGTGGAGTTGGAATTAGATTATTGCCGGCAACATCACTTCGCTTGGTATCAATCTCATCTGGGCCACTTTTTTCTGTCTTTGCAGTTCTGCGTGGCTTAAGTGGTGGAAGCTGTGCACCAGCAACCCCTCGTTTAATTCCCATCAAAGTATCCATAAGTTTTAAGCCCTCAAATGCATCCTTGGCATATCTAACAGTTCCCGGAAATTGCTCACTTAGATCCTGCTCAACATAAGATCTAGTAAGAGCAGCTCCGCCTAGTACTACCGGCCATTTTTGGGCCAATCCGCGAGAATCTAACTCTTGCAAATTCTCCCTCATAATTACAGTTGATTTAACAAGTAATCCAGACATACCAATCACATCAACATTGTTCTCAGTTGCTGCATCAATAATTTGATTTACAGTCTGCTTAATTCCAATATTTACCGTCTCATATCCATTATTGGACAAGATAATATCGACCAAATTCTTACCAATATCATGTACATCACCTTTTACGGTGGCAAGTAGAATCTTTCCACGACCTGCATCATCTGTTTTCTCAATAAATGGCTCAAGATATGCAACCGCGCTCTTCATTACCTCAGCAGATTGCAGAACAAAGGGAAGTTGCATCTGTCCCTTACCAAATAACTCACCAACAGTTTTCATACCAGAAAGTAGGTGATCATTAATAATTGCAAGCGCTGGCATGCCAGAATCAAGTGCCACCTGTAGATCATCTGATAAGCCAACCTTCTCNCCATCAATAATTCGCCGTTGCAAACGCTCCTCAAGTGGCAGCGCAGCAAGCTCAGCNGCNCTGCTCTCCTTAGTTGATGTCACCTCAACATTTTCAAACAACTGTAAAAACTTAGTTAGCGGATCATAAGTTACCTCCCCTTGCCCATCTCTNACTCGTCGGTCATAAACTAAATCAAGTGCTACCTCTAGCTGCTCAGCAGATATNCGACTTATNGGGGTGATTTTAGAGGGATGAACAATTGCTGAATCAAGACCATTCTTAACCGCCTCTGCTANAAAGACTGAGTTTAAAACAATACGCGCTGCCGGATTTAAACCAAAGGAAACATTGCTNACACCTAGCGTAGTTTGCACATTAGGAAACTCATTTTTTAAAGCCTTAATTGCATTTAAGGTTTCAATNCCATCTCGCCTGGTTTCTTCCTGCCCGGTTGCNATTGGAAATGTTANACAATCAATGATTATGTCATCAACCTGCATGCCCCAGTTTTTAGTTAGATCATTGATTAATCTTCTAGCAACCTTTAACTTCCACTTCTCATCTCTAGCTTGGCCATCCTCATCAATTGTTAANGCAATAACNGCTGCCCCATGCTCGGTAACTAATGGCATAATCCTGGCAAATCTAGAGGTGGGACCATCACCATCCTCATANTTAACTGAGTTAATAACGCTTCGACCACCTAATTGCTTTAATCCAGCCTCAAGAACTGCAGGCTCNGTGGAATCTAGGACAATNGGCAATGTTGAAGTTGTTGCAAATCTAAAAGCTAACTCTTTCATATCTGCCACACCATCGCGTCCNACATAATCAACTGANAGATCTAACATATGNGCGCCATCTCGAATTTGATCTCTAGCTATTTCAACACAACCCTGCCAATCCTCAGCAAGAAGTGCATCTCTAAAGGCACGTGAACCATTTGCGTTGGTGCGTTCACCAATTGAAAGGTAGGTATTTTGCTGCCGAAATGGTGCAAATTGATAAAGTGAGGAAGCGCCAATCTCTCGCACTACCTCACGCGTAGCTAATTTTGTTCCCTGTAATTGNTTAACTACCTCACCCATATGCTCTGGNGTAGTTCCGCAACAACCACCTACTAAATTAACTTTGTAATCAATNACAAACTGCTTAAGNGANTTAGCAAGCTCTGCTGGTGATAGTGGATAATGGGCGCCNTTTTCNCCCAGAACTGGCAAACCAGCATTTGGCATTACTGAGATACCAACTGTTGAACCTTTGCTTAATACTCGAAGATGCTCACTCATCTCAGCCGGNCCNGTTGCACAGTTAAGACCGATCAGATCAATNCCTAGTGGCTCAAGTGCGTTAAGGGCGGCGCCAATCTCAGAGCCCATCAACATCGTGCCAGTTGTTTCAACTGTTACCTGAGCAATTAAAACAATATCCTTTTTAGATTTAGTAATAGCATCTCTGGCGCCATTAACCGCCGACTTTGCCTGCAGCAAATCCTGGGTAGTCTCAATTAATAATGCATCACTACCACCTTCGATTAAACCAGTGGAGGCGGTCTCATAAGCTTGTTTTAATAACTCATATGTCGTATGGCCAAGTGTTGGTAATTTTGTGCCGGGCCCAAGTGAGCCTAAAACCCAACGGGGTTTCTCATCAGTTGTGTACTGATCAGCTACCTGCCGGGCAATCTGTGCGCCAGCAAAAGCTAATTCATATATTCGATCTTCAATTCCATACTCTGCTAAGTTGGCAAAGTTAGCGCCAAAAGTATTAGTTTCAATTGCATCTACCCCAGCATCTAAATACTGAGCGTGTACCGCTTTAACAATATCTGGGCGGGTAACATTTAATATCTCATTACAACCTTCATGATTTTGAAAATCTGCCAGGGAGGGATCTTGTGCCTGCAGCATTGTTCCCATTGCGCCATCGGCGATTACTACCCTTGTTTTAAGGGCGCTGCGAAGGGAGTTCATCTGCTCAGTTTACCGCAATCACTTGTGGAGTAACTCTAAAAGCTATAGCGCAAGTCCTAATAATGCATCAATAGCACGAGAGATTTGACCACTTTGATTAACAACTGGATCACTTTCAGATTGCTTAGCCCAAATAAGCAATCGATTTAGCGCAGTAGGTGTATCAAGATTGTTGGCAATATCACCTATTAATTCAGCAATTAATCTATCGGTTTTAGCAACCTCACTTCTTGCAAGAGCAGACCGAACTTGATCAACCTGATCCTGTGCAGTTACTAATAAATCACTACTCCACTGACGATCTTGTTGATAATGCCCAGAAAGTAATGCCCACCTAATCACCATCGGATCAACCTGATCACTTAATAACTTTGAGACAAAAACTAAATTTCCCTTTGATTTACTCATCTTCTCACCATCTAAACCAATCATGGCAGCATGCACAAAGTTCTTTGCAAAATCTCTACCATAGGCAGCTTTTACAATTTGAGCAGACATGAAATGGTGTGGAAATATTAAATCTGAGCCGCCGCCTTGCAAATCAATTATTGGATTACTTCCAGATTTATCAAGATAGTTACAGGCAATTGCAGTGCACTCCACATGCCAACCAGGACGACCAAAACCAAAACTACTCGGCCAGCCTGGATCACCATCAACATTGCCAATCCAGATGACAGGATCTAATGGATGACCCTTTCCCGCTCGCTTGGGATCTCCCCCGCGCTCGGCAAAGATATCTATCGCCTGCTCTATCGGCATCGGAATTTGAGCTAGAAAATTAGCAACTGAGAAGTAGTAATCATTATCTAATTTATAAAGATGACCAGCCTTATCTAATCTACTAATAAAACTCTCAATTAGATCAAAGGAGTCGGTGACTTTAACTAAGGCAGCAGGTGGTAGTACGCGCAGCGCTGACATATCAGATCTAAACAAATCTGTTTGAGTATTTGCTAAATCTTGCCAACTTTGATTATCCCGTTTTGCTCGCTCAAGCAGAGGATCATCTATATCAGTGACATTTTCAATAAAGTTAAGTTGGGCGCCAGATAATAATTTATAGCGATTTATTAAATCAAAGGCTAGGTAGGTAGCAGCATGTCCTAAATGTGTTGCATCATACGGAGTTATCCCGCAAACATAAATAGAGAATTGCGCATTATTATCTAACTCAACTACCCCGTTATTACTATCGCTTAATTTAAGGGGCTTAAATACTGCGCCCTCTATTGGAGGCAGGTAGACCTTGGGCCAACTACTCATAATTTATTATCCCCTAAACCGGCGGCCATGGCACAGCTGGCCAGGCATCACTAGGAAGTGGAAACTCTGCTGCAGCCTTTAGCCTTTTAATCCGCACTTGCAGCGCATCAATCTCTACCGCAGTTAAGTAATTAGCAAAGACTGCCACTAGATCAATTGCAACTACATTTGCCAGCAGTGAGATCTCATTACTATTAAATGGCAGCCCAGCAAATTGCCAGATTACTGTGCGCAATTTATCCTCAGTATGAAAGCAGACCCCGTGATCACACCCCTTTAGCAAGCCAGTACTATCAATTAACAGATGGCCAAATTTGCGATCAGTATTGTTAATAATTGCATCAAATAACGCTAACTTACGCAGCTGCTCATCACTACTTTGCCCAAACTCAACTACATCAACACTCTCATCAACATCTATCCATTGCTGAACCATGCCAAAGCCAAATGGTCCCTCCCGTAACAGGGTTAATGGCACAAGATCAAAGCCTGCTAAATCACTTAATAAATATGCGGCGTACTCCCTGCTTGCTAAATCGCCATCTGGAAAATCCCATAATGGCCGCTCACCCGCAACTGGCTTATAAATTACCTGCAGCTTCGGATCGGTATCTTCAACATGGGCAAGTAATGTGGCATTAGAGGCATCAATTAATCGACCAATCACTAATAGATTTCCCTTAGAGATTAAATCAACGGTACTACTCATCTGCGGTAACCATTTGCTCGCGGACATAGATGACCAGCTGGATCAATTGGTAGCGCACAAAATGGACAGGCGGGGCGCCCAGCAGCGACAATTAACTTTGCCCGTTCACAAAAACCTTTAACCTGATTTAATTCAAGAGTTGCAATCAAAAGATCAGGGCCAAAATCTAAGTCATCTAATATCAAATCATCATCTTGGGAGGCGGCTTGCATATTTACAACTACTAAATCACTCTCCCAAGTAATGCTAATAATTCCCACCTGAAAATCCTCATCAATAGGCAACTCCATTGGTTGATCATCACTTATAGCTGGGGCATTTAACGCAGCAGCGGAGGCTAATTGGCCACGGCGTAACTCTTTAATTAACTCCTCAAACCGGGCGGTTAGTGCAATAACCTGGGTTTTTTCCAATGTGACAGAGTTTAAACCATCGGCAGATTTAACCTGAATAAAAAACTGACGCTCACCAGGATCACCAATTGTGCTGACAATAAATCTAGTAGCTGGTTGGTGGCGATAAATAATGCGTGGCATCTAAGCGCGCCACCATTTAGCAACATTAGCTAGTGAGTTACCGCCTCCGAGCTGGTTACCTGTAAAGNTTTTNATTACTGAATGATTTATNTTATAGTTGCTNTGCAAAACNGTGGCAGAGTTTTTCTCAATATTTATAGTTGAAATNGATGCCGGCTCNGCAACAAAGCTTTGAAAGCGATCTATTGGCAANCTAAGGGAGGATGCNAATATCATTTTAATAATATCCCCGTGGGTTACCAGCAAGATTGGTCCCTTTTCTTTGCTTAATCTAAGTATCAGATTATCAACTCGCTTTCTCATCTGNCGAAAGCTCTCACCCTCTGGGAAGGTAAAGGTTGATGGCTTTTGCTGCACAATCCTCCATTTACGATCTTTACTCAGTANAGAAAGTCGCTTTCCAGACCAAACTCCATAATCCATCTCAATTAGCTCTTGGCTAATCTGAAAATCAATTTTTTGATTACTTTGCATAAAAGGAGCGATAGTTTGCAGGCAACGAGTAAGTGGACTTGAATAAATCTTGGCAAATTTAATACTTGATAGGTAAGGTGAGAGAGCTTTTGCCTGCTTAAAACCCTCCTTTGATAACTCAACAGAGTCATCTTGGCCAGCCAAAATACCTTTGGTATTTGCCACAGATTGGGCATGGCGCAATAGATAGATAATCGGCATTTGGCAAGGTTACCGATCTTTTTCCCCTCTTGTTGCTAACCTCCCGATCATGGAACAACGCAAAATGGGCGGCGTATCGATCTCTCGACTTGGTCTAGGAACTATGACCTGGGGGCGAGATACTGATGAGAATGAAGCTGCGCAACAGTTGCAAGAGTTTGTGCAGGCAGGTGGCAACCTAGTTGATACCGCTGCAGTTTATGGTGATGGCGATGCTGAGCGAGTACTAGGTGGCTTTATTGGCACACTTATTAAACGTGATGAGCTAATTATTGCCACAAAGGCAGGGCTCGCATTTAAAGATGGCAGCCGTCAGGTAAATAACTCACGTAATGAATTAATCTCAGATCTTGATCGCTCACTTAGTAGATTAAATATTGATTACATCGATATCTGGCAGATTCATGGTTGGGATCAAAATACTCCNCTGGAGGAAACCCTCTCCGCACTTGATTACGCAACTAGCTCTGGCAAGGTGAGGTATGTAAGTGTTTGTAACTTTAGTGGNTGGCAATTAGCAAGAGCTACCACACTACAAAATCCAATCTTTGGTAAGGCGGCAATTTCTAGCACACAAAATGAGTACTCCCTATTAAATCGCAAGGTTGAGGAGGAGATAATTCCAGCAGCTAATGCGTTAAATCTAGGCTTACTAGCTTGGTCACCACTTGGTCGCGGGGTATTAACTGGTAAGTATCGAAATGGTGTGCCATCTGATTCAAGAGGAGCATCCCCACACTTTGCTAACTTTGTTGAGCCATACCTATCTGAGCGAGCAAAGAAGATAGTTGATTCAGTTTGTGTGGCAGCAGAGATGCTTGGTTACTCACCCCTTGAGGTGGCACTCTCTTGGGTGAGGGACGCACCCGGTGTAACTAGTGCCTTAATTGGTGCACGAACTGGCGCCCAGCTGCGCGGTATTTTAACTGTTGAACAGATAACTCTTCCCGANCAGGTTAGACAAGCTTTAAATGAAGTATCTGCTATTTAAATATTATCTAAAAACTCATACAAAACTCGCACACCAAATTTAAGTCCATCAATTGGCACCCGCTCATCAACGCCATGAAATAGCGCAAAGAAATCTAGATTTTCTGGCAACTTAAGGGGTGAGAAACCATAACCAATAATTCCTAGATCACTTAACGCCTTATTATCAGTACCACCACTCATTAAGTATGGAACTGGAATACCCTCTTTATCCTCACCAGTTATCGCCTTACACATCGCATCTACTAATGGACCTGCAAACTCAACCTCAAGTGCAATATCGCGGGTTAGGATCTCAACTTCAATCTCATCCCCTGCTAATCTCTTAATTGTTTCTTGCAGCTGATCCTCATACCCAGGCAGGAATCTGCCATCAACAACTGCGCTAGCACTCTGCGGAATTACATTCACCTTATAGCCAGCCTCAAGCATGGTTGGGTTGGCGGTATTTGAGATGGTTGCTCCCAACATCTTCACCGCACCCCCTAAGTGCTTAAGCAGTGGCTTAACATTTTTTTGGTCATACTTATCACCAGTTAACTGCGCAATCTTTCTAAAAAGTAATCCACTNGTCTTAGTTTCAAGTTGCGGCCACTCATAATTNCCAATNCGNGAAACTGCATCTGCAACCTTAGTCACTGCATTATCTGGATTAATAAATGATCCATGTCCGGCTGTGCCCTTTGCACTTAGCTTCATCCAATTAATACCCTTTTGCGCAGCCTCCACCAAGTAAAGACGATGNCCACCTGTAATAGTTAATGAGAAGCCGCCAACCTCAGAGACCGCCTCGCTATAGCCATCAAATAACTCAGGGCGATTTTTTACCAACCAACGAGATCCATAATCAGAGCCCGCCTCTTCATCTGCAAAAAACGCTAACAAGATATTTCTTGGTGGCTTATAACCAACTCTTTGCCACATTCTTACAGTTGCCAAGATCATGGCATCCATATCCTTCATATCAACTGCGCCACGTCCCCAGATAAAACCATCTTTGATCTCACCACTAAATGGATCAACCGACCAATCATCAGCGTTTGCCGGCACCACATCAATATGTCCATGCAAAACTAAACCTGGTCTACTTTTATCACTACCTTCAATCTTTGCAACAACATTGACCCGATTTGGCGCAGTTTCAATTAACTCACTTTTAATTCCAACCTCAGCTAATTTAGCTGCNACATACTCAGCCATCGCCTTTTCATCTCCGCGGCCCTCGCCATAATTAACACTGGGAATNCGAATCATCTCTTGNCAAAGGGTGATCGTCTCATTCTCTAACTCAATGATCTGATCTGCACTTAACTTCATTAGGCTATTCTCCTATATAACTGTGATTTCCCTTGAATTGAGATTGCGTTAAAATACAAGCAGGTCCGGGTGGCGGAATTGGCAGACGCGCTAGCTTGAGGTGTTAGTGCCCGTAAGGGCTTAGGGGTTCAACTCCCCTCTCGGACACAAAGATATCTACAGATTNGAAATCTATCTGCGCTAGCCTTGAATTACCAATGCCAGGTTATTGATGATGTTTTAGAGCCGCCACCAGTTAATGATTCATTAGCTGCTCTTGAACCACCATACTCAACTATGTAACCTAAATTGGTTGATCCTAAGTCATTCCACTTTCCACTTCCACCAGAAATTATCTGTAGGTAAGTCTCATATGATCCATAATAATCAGGTTGATTCCAGTTTCTAGTACCGCCATTAACTCCAGTTCTTTCCGTATTCCAATTTGAGTATGAGAAGGTTTCGCCAACATTATTCACATAACTTGGAGCACTTGTTGT
>JGI24768J34885_10000118_pt1 | contig 21360 bp, 18 predicted proteins | sample LakOntMetagenome_FD_34885 | JGI IMG/M metagenome (IMG submission 34885) | reverse complement strand
TGGCAAAACGAATCATTGTACATCCAAGAATTCAGACTTCAAGGCAGGGATACCGTCCACAATCGTCGAGAGAAAATCACCCACATCGTTGGAAGTGGACAGCACACGAACAGTCACTTTTGGACCGATGGCGAGCACCTCTATCAAGCACCCCTCACCTTCTATACTCAAAAAGGTATCTGGGATTTGCCGCCAGGTTATGAAGAATTCAATACACGCTTCAACCGCAAGATCGATATCGAATGCATGAGCTGCCATACAGGAATGCCCAAAACCAAAGAAGGCTCTGTCAATGTCTTTGAGAAACTCCCGCTGGGCATCGATTGTGAACGCTGTCATGGCCCAGGTTCTTTACACGTACAAGAAAAATCGAACGGCATCATCGTTGATACCCGAAAACACACCGATTGGTCAATTGTTAACCCCAAACGCCTGCCCTGGAAACTGCAAGTCGACATTTGTCAGCGCTGCCACCTCCAAGGCAATAATGTGCTAAAACCTGGAAAAAAATTCACCGACTTCCGACCAGGTATGCACCTCGATTCAGTGTTCACCGTTTTCATGCCCACCTACAAGGGCGATGCGGCTTTTGTTATGGCTGGACATGCAGAACGCTTTCAAATGAGTGCTTGTTTTAAGGGTTCGAATAAGGGCGATCTCAACAAATACAATGCGAACATCAATTTCACGTGCATCAACTGTCACAATCCCCATGTGAGCGTGAAGAAAACCAATCAAGACCGGTTTAATCAAACATGTGTGAGCTGCCACCAACCCAAAACCAAGAAAAGCAAACACGATGGCTGCAGTCTCAGCGCAACGCTAAGGGGAACGCAAACTTGTGTGAATTGCCATATGCCCAGCAGCGATACCCGGGATATTCCCCATGTGAGCATTCACGACCACTACATTTCCAAGACAAACGCCATCAACCCAAATAAACCCAAGCAGCCGATACGCAAACAAGCTACTGCTACAGGTTTACACGGTGTAAACAACCCAAATCCCGGTACAGAGGAACTCTTTCAAGCCTACATCACGTATTTTGAAAAGTTCGATGCCAATGCGCTCTATATGAAAGAGGCCAAAAGGATCTTGTCGTCAGTCAACGGCGAAAACGAACCCCGCTTGGATGTAATTGGGTTGGAAGCACAAATCCACTACCTATATAATCAGCAGTCGTTCAGCGACATGATTGCGCTGTGGGAAAACGGGGCCAGCGAAGGTAAGAGAGAGGCACTTTTAAAAGATGCGTGGACGCAGTATCGCGTGGCTGTAGCCTATGACAAAATGTTGCCCTCACCATCCACAAATTCAGAAACTCACAAAGCCAAAGCCATCCAATATTACCGCAATGCCTACGAGGCGATGCCGTTGAACACCGATTTCTTGGCGGAATACACCGGCGCAATGGTGAGGGCACTTCGAACAGACGAAGCCAAACCTTTGATTTTAAATGGCCTAAAACACCAACCCAAACACGAAGGACTCATTTTGAATTTGGGCTATTGCTACTACACCGAAAAACAATGGGCATTGGCGATCAACACTTATCAAAAAGCCCTGGCACTCAACCCCGAATCTCAGGCAACTTTGAGCTTGATTGATTTGTACATCTCGGTTGGGCAAAAAGACAGAGCGATGGCTATGTACAATAGAGCCAAACAGTGGGCCGACCCCGCAATACTTCGCGGATGGTCGTTCTGAAACCTACGAATTTCCAAACCAACTCCCTGATAAAATTTGTATTTTTGTAAAGCATGCTAGACAAATTTGGAATCGCCAAGAGAATTGCGCAGGAATTGCAAGACGGTTATTATGTCAATCTGGGAATTGGAATACCCACATTGGTGGCCAACTACATCCCTGAAGGCATGGAAGTGGTATTGCAATCCGAAAATGGGTTGCTAGGCATGGGGGCGTTTCCATTGGAAGGTGAAGAAGATGCCGATTTGATCAACGCAGGTAAGCAAACCGTTACCATGGTGAAAGGTGCTAGCATTTTCGATAGCGCGACAAGCTTCGGTATGATTCGCGCGGGCAAGGTGGATTTAACGGTTTTAGGTGCAATGGAAGTGAGCGACAATGGCGATATCGCCAACTGGAAAATCCCCGGTAAAATGGTCAAAGGGATGGGCGGCGCGATGGATTTGGTGGCTTCTGCCAAGAACATCATCGTGGCCATGCAACACACCAACAAAGCCGGCGAAAGCAAGTTGCTACCTCAATGTTCATTGCCCATCACGGGCCTTGGCTGCGTAAAAAAAGTAGTCACTGAACTCGGGGTATTCGACATTACTGAAAGAGGATTTGAACTCAGAGAGATCGCTCCAGGCGTCACCATCGACGAAGTAAAAGCAAAAACGCTGGGCAGATTGATTGTTGAAGGAGATATCAAAGAAGTCAACGTTCTTTGATTTGGGATTACATCCCGGTATTGTATTTTTTATTCTTTTCCTTCGCCCGGTCTTCGTATTTCTTGAATGCTCTCAAGGCGTAATAAGCCGTAACGAAAACGATGGCCGTAATCACCATCTCCCATACAAACATCTCTTGTTTGAATTTTTCCTTTGAATGCTCCTGAACGGCTTGCGTGGTTGAGGTTTCCATATCTTGTACCCCACAAAGATAATACATTCAACACCGTCATAAATTTTGCTTTTTTGCTCCTTTCGATGTGGCCGATGCAAAAAATGAGTTGTAAATTGCGGGTATGTCAGTCAATCAATACATCAAAGAAAATCACGATCGTTTCCTCAACGAACTGTTCGATCTTTTGCGCATTCCAAGTATCAGTGCAGACCCAGCCTACGCCGGTGACGTTAGAAAATGTGCAGAAACCGTGGCCGAACACCTTCGTAAAGTTGGTGCTGATCATGTAGTTTTGGAAGAAACCGCCGGTTACCCCATCGTGTATGGTGAAAAAATCATCGACGCCAACTTGCCAACAGTATTGATTTACGGACATTACGATGTTCAACCCAGCGTGCCAAATGAATTGTGGGACACTCCCCCATTTGAGCCCACAGTGAGAGACGGTAAAATCTATGCCCGTGGCGCTTGCGATGATAAAGGTCAATTTTTCATGCACGTAAAAGCCTTCGAAACCATGATGCAAACCAATACTTTGGCTTGTAACATCAAATTCATGATCGAAGGTGAAGAAGAAGTGGGATCCAACAACTTGGGTACCTATTGCAAATCGAACCGCGACAAACTGAAAGCCGATGTGATTTTGATCTCAGATACCGCTTTGATTGCCAACGACATACCAAGTATCGATGTTGGATTGCGCGGTTTGAGTTATGTTGAAGTGGAAGTCACTGGTCCACGCATTGATTTGCACTCAGGCGTTTATGGCGGCGCGGTGGCCAACCCCATTAACGCATTGTGCACAATGATTGCGAGCTTGCATGATGAAAACAGACACATTACCATTCCTGGATTCTATGACAAAGTATTGGAAGTTTCTGCCGCTGACCGCGAGGCGATGGGCAAGATTCCTTTCGATATCGATGAGTATAAAAAACATTTGAACGTAGACGATGTATTGGGAGAAAAGGGATTTAGCACAATCGAACGCACCGGTATCCGTCCAACACTCGATGTAAACGGTATCTGGGGTGGTTATATCGGTGAAGGTGCTAAAACTGTATTACCAAGTAAGGCTTATGCGAAGATTTCTATGCGTTTGGTACCCAACCAAATCAGCGATGAAATTACTGAGATGTTCCAAAAGCATTTCGAAAGTATAGCCCCCGCAGGTGTAACCGTGAAAGTAACGCCACACCATGGTGGTGAGCCCGTGGTAACACCCACCGATTCAATACCATACAAAGCCGCTTCTTTGGCGATGACAGAAACTTTTGGCGTGGAACCCATCCCTACTCGCGGTGGCGGCAGTATTCCCATCGTTGCCCTGTTTGAAAAAGAACTCCAAACCAAAACCGTATTGATGGGATTTGGCCTGGATTCTGATGCCATTCACTCCCCCAATGAGCACTATGGCATTTTCAACTACTTCAAAGGCATTGAAACCATCCCTCAGTTCTTCAAGCACTTCGCGGCACTGAATCAATAATGGCGCTACTCCAAGGTCCGGTTTACGAAGCATATCGCTCAGAATTACTCAAGCGATACAAACACTTGTTGCGGAGCTTGGGTAAAAACCTACCCAAAGACAAAGTCAAAATTGTTCGTGATGCCTTTGATATGGCCGCGCGAGCCCACGAAGGCACCATCAGAAAAAGTGGTGAGCCCTATATTTTCCATCCGCTTGCTGTTGCCGAAATTGCCGTAACAGAACTCGGCCTCGGTGTAACATCCGTTGTTTGTGCACTTCTTCACGATGTTGTAGAAGACACAGACATCACCCTCGAAGACATAGAGCATCGCTTTGGACCCAATGTTGCGTCAATCATCGATGGACTCACGAAAATTTCAACGGTCTTTGAAACGGTTGACAAAGATTATAGCATTCAGGCAGAGAATTTCAAAAAAATGCTACTCACCTTGGGAGAAGATCTCAAAGTGATACTCATCAAACTCTGTGATCGATTGCACAACATGCGTACTCTGGGGTCAGTTTCAGAAAATACAAAACTAAAAATTGCTTCTGAAACACTCTTTATTTATGCGCCTCTCGCCCATCGCTTGGGATTGAACGCCATTAAAACCGAAATGGAGGACTTGTCGCTCAAGTTCACCAATCCTGGACTGTATCGCGAAATATCCGACAAACTCGTTGAAACCAAGAATGCGCGACAGCGGTATGTAAAGGAATTCATCGATCCATTGAAATCAGAACTTGAAAAGTCTGGTTTGAATATCGTTGAAATAAAAGGCAGACCCAAGAGCATTTATAGCATCGTGAAGAAAATGGAAAAGCAACAAATTCCATTTGAAGAGGTGTATGATGCCTTCGCAATTCGAGTAATTGTAGATTCTCCCCTATTTCTCGAAAAAGCCGACTGTTGGAAGGTGTATAGTATTGTGGCCGACATGTATCGATCGCACACGAATAGGCTTCGCGACTGGCTCAGTCACCCCAAAAGCAATGGTTATAGCGCCCTGCATACGACCGTTTTGGGTCCAAAAGGAAGATGGATTGAAGTACAAATCCGCTCTAAGAGAATGGACGACATCGCTGAACGCGGATTGGCTGCACATTGGCGGTACAAAGCCGTTTCTAGCAAAACCGTTTCTACTCCGCAAGATGTAGCGTTCAACAATTGGTTAGATGCGGTAAAAGAGACCTTATCGAACAGTGATTTGAGCGCCCTAGACCTGGTGAGCGAATTCAGAACAAGTCTGTTGGGAGAAGAGATATACATTTTCACACCTAAGGGCGATGTTAAAGCGTTACCAACAGGAGCTACAGCGCTTGATTTTTCGTTTTCGATCCATACTGAATTGGGAAAACGCACCCTTGGAGCTAAAGTCAACAACAAGCTCGTATCCATACAATCTACTTTGAAAAATGGAGATATCGTAGAGATCCTCACCACAAGTAAAAGCAGGGTTACGAGAGACTGGTTAGATATTGCCAAAACAGCCAGAGCCAAATCAAAAATCCGAGAAGCATTAAAAGCAGAGCGTACCTTAAAGGCAAGTCAAGGGAAATTACTCATTGAACGGTTGTTTAGAAAACATCAATTCAAATTCATAGATAGCAACATCAAGAAATTGATGCACCACTTCAAGTACCAAGTACAAGCAGAATTTTTCCATAGCGTTGCTGAAGGCCAAATCAGGTTAAATCGTGAATTATTACAAAAAATCGTTCTCAAAAAAGCCATAGAAACCCCCGAAAGTGGTGAGAAATTGGCCAATAACAAACCTACATCTACCGCAGCAAAGCGAAAAAAATCGGACCAAATCATCATTGGCGATGATTACGAAATGCCCTATTCACTCTCCAAATGCTGTCATCCAGTTCCTGGTGATCCCATTTTTGGTTTTGTTACTGTTGGAGAAGGCGTGAAAGTTCACCGCACTACTTGCCCCAATGCCACGCGTTTGATGAGTCAGTATGGATACCGCATCATTCCGGCACAATGGCGTGGCGATGGTTACCAAAAAGCCTTTGATACGGCCATTGCTGTTCGAGGCATCGATGACGTGGGTATTGTGAGTCGAATCACAGACATCATTTCCAAGGATATGGAAGTAAACATGAAAAGCATCAATATTTCGAGCAATGAAGATGGCACATTTGGTGGGAAGATTGAAGTGATGATTTATGACCTTTTACACCTTGAACAATTGATTGCCAAGATCAAAGCCACGCATAAGTACATTGAGGTGATGCGCGAAGATTAATTAATTGAGTGTGAGTGTGTGTGTGTGTGTGTGTGTGTGATTCATTGAACGAATCATTGATCTAGATTAAATTAGAATTCTCCAACCCAATCATACCCCCTCCTATTCATTCAAAACCCATAGAAAAGCAGTCTATTTAAACATAAAAAAGGGCAACCCATGGGTTGCCCTTTTTCATGTATTACTAAGAATCTTAACCTTCAAGCGCTGCTACACCACCCACAATCTCAGAGATTTCACGGGTAATAGCTGCTTGACGGGCTTGGTTATAAGCAAGTCTCAAAGCACGCAACAAATCACCGGCATTTTCAGTGGCTTTGTCCATGGCAACCATCCGAGCACCATGCTCAGAAGCCAAAGAATCCAACACTGCACGGTAAAACATGGTATTCAAACTGCGAGGAATCAAATCTTCCAAAATCGCAATTTTACCTGGTTCAAAAATGTAATCTGATGCTGCAGACGTGTTTTCACTCACACTGTTTGCGATGGGCAACAATTGCTCATTCACCAATATCTGTGTAGCTGCATTTTTAAATTTGTTGTATACAACCTCTACGCGGTCGTATTTACCCAGCAAATAAGCATCGATAACACCTTGCATCGCTGCAAAAGAAGTTTCAGCACTTGAATTTTGGGTCAATGCAACCAAATCTAGGTTTACATCGTAACCAAAACGCTTCAACGCTTCACCACCTTTTTTACCAATACACATCAACGTTACATTACCCGCTTTGTGTGCCGCAGCATATTCACCGTCGAGCAAAGTGCGAACACGCTTTACTACATTGGCGTTGAAGGCTCCACACAGACCGCGATCGCTGGTGATCACCAACAACAACACTTGTTTCACCTCACGGGCTTCAAAGTAACCGGCCAAACGATCATCCTCAGTACTATCATTCAAATTGCCCATAATTCCTTGCAATTTTTCAGCGTACGGACGCATTCTCACGATGGCCTCACTGGCTTTGCGCAACTTGGTCGCAGAAACCAACTTCATCGCTTTCGTAATCTGCTGTGTGCTGATTGTAGACGATATACGAGCTCGAATTTCCTTCTGATTGGCCATGTTATAAAATTAGGCTGCGTAGTTCTTTGCGATTTCTTTGCAAGCGGCGTTCAATACGGCTTTCACCTCATCGTCGATCACACCTTTACGCAATAATTCAAGGGTATCTTTGTGCTTTGCATCCAAATACTCCAAGTAAGATGCTTCAAATTCACGAATCTTGTTCACCGGTACACTTCTCAACAAGTTAGAAGTTCCCAAGTGGATGATGGCGATTTGCTTTTCAACACTTACTGGGCTAAACTGAGGCTGTTTCAAAATTTCTACGTTGCGAGAACCTTTTTCCAACACAGATTTTGTAGCCGCATCCAAATCAGAACCAAATTTTGCAAATGCTTCCAATTCACGATATTGAGCTTGGTCCAACTTCAATGTACCTGCCACCTTCTTCATCGATTTGATCTGAGCGTTACCACCCACACGTGATACAGAGATACCTACGTTGATTGCAGGACGTATACCAGAGTTGAACAAGTTCGATTCCAAGAAAATCTGACCATCGGTAATAGAAATCACGTTGGTAGGAATGTATGCAGACACGTCACCCGCTTGGGTTTCGATGATTGGCAATGCTGTTAAGGAACCGCCACCTTTTACCTTGCCTTGCAAGCTAACTGGCAAATCGTTCATATTGCAAGTAATGTGATCTGATGAATTCAGCTTACAAGCGCGCTCAAGCAAACGACTGTGCAAGTAGAATACGTCACCAGGATATGCTTCACGTCCGGGAGGACGACGCAACAACAACGACACTTCACGGTAAGCCACGGCTTGTTTAGACAAATCATCATAAACAACCAATGCAGGCAATCCCAAATCACGGAAGTACTCACCAATTGCACAACCAGCCATAGGAGCAAAGAATTGCAATGGTGCTGGTGCAGAAGCCGCAGCAGTTACAACCACAGTATAAGCCATGGCACCGCTTTCTTCCAAAGCTTTTACCACCTGCTTCACTGTAGACTCTTTCTGTCCACAAGCTACATAGATACAATATACAGGATTTCCTTTTTCGTAAAATTCTTTCTGGTTAATAATGGCATCCAAAGCGATGGCAGTTTTACCAGTCTGACGGTCACCAATGATCAATTCACGCTGACCTCTTCCAATCGGAATCATCGCGTCAATCGCTTTGATACCCGTTTGCAATGGCTCAGTTACTGGCTCACGAAACAATACACCAGGGGCTTTACGCTCCAATGGCATTTCGAACAATTCACCAGAAATAGGTCCTTTACCATCCACAGGCTCACCCAAGGTATTGATAACACGACCCAACATTCCGTGACCGGCTCTGATTGAAGCAATCTGACCAGTACGCTTTACCTTGTCGCCCTCTTTGATATCTCCGCTGCTACCCATCAATACGGCACCAACATTGTCTTCTTCAAGGTTCAAAGCCACAGCGCGAACGCCGTTGCTGAATTCAACAAGTTCTCCATATTGTACGCCCAAAAGGCCATAAATACGGGCAATACCGTCACCCACTTGGAGTACGGTACCTACTTCTTCTAAACTCGCAGCGGTATTAAAACCAGAAATCTGGTCTTTCAATATGCTGGAAATTTCGTCGGGTCTAATATTTGACATAACAGTTTTTTATGCGATTTGAAGGTCTTTTTTCAATTTAATAATTTGGTTCGAGATGGTAGCGTCATAAATTTTACCATCAAAAACGATATTCATACCACCGAGAACCGATGGGTCAATCAGCTGCTTTAACACCACTTCATTGGCGCCAGCAGTTTGAGCAACATATTTCTTAATTGCATCCAAAGCTGAATCAGTCAAAGCCACAGCCGATGTTACTTCTGCAGTGGTAATTCCTTTGTATCTGTTATACAGCAAAATGAATGCATCTGTCATGGCGGGGATGAAGGATTCGCGATGTTTATCGGTCATCAACAACATCAACTGCTTCGACAAATCAGAGCAAGAAGCGAAAATTTTTGTCAGAGCCTCTTTCTTCACCGGTTTCTTCAACATTGGACTGTTCAAGAAAACAATTAAGTCTTGGCTACCTGCACAGGCCTGTTGGATGTTTAGTACATCCGCAACCACCGTGTCTACAGCCTTGTCTTCCAATGCCTTTTCGAAAAGGGCTTTGGCATAACGTCTGGCGATTTTAATTTCTGACATACAACAAACGCTGGTTTAGTTCAATTGTGAAAGTTGTTTTTCGATGATGGCTTGTTGGGCTTGGTTGTTCTCCAATTGTTGTTGCATCAATTTCTCAGCAATTTGAACAGAAAGAACAGAAACCTCACGTTTCAATTCATCGATGGCCGCAGCCTTTTGTTTTTCGATTTCGTCTTGTGCACGGGTCATCAATTTCTTGGCCTCTTCATCAGCAACCGCTTTCGCGTCACCAACAATTTTGTCGCGTATTTCACGTGCTTCCTTCAACAAGGCATCACGTTCTTTGCGCGCTTCAGCCAAAAGAGATTCATTTTCGCCTTGCAAGCGAATCATATCAGCTTTTGTTTTTTCGGCCAATGACAAAGAATCTTCAATCGTTTGTTCACGATCGCGAATAGATTCCAAAATTGGCTTCCAAGCAAATTTTTTCAGGATCACAAGCAACAAGGTAAATGTTACAAGCATCCAAAATACCAATCCTATGGCAGGTGTTACTAACTGCATTTCTTTTAGTTTTTAAATAAAGGGATTGGACCGAATGGCCCAATCCCGTGGGTTTTTTACAAAAACAGAATCAACAAACAAACAACGATCGCGAAGAATACAGCACCCTCGATAAGAGCTGCAGCCACAATCATGTTTGACCGGATATCACCTGCTGATTCTGGTTGACGGGCGATAGATTCCATAGCGCTACCACCGATACGACCGATACCGATACCGGCACCAATAGCTGACAAACCAGCGCCAATAGCGGCACCCATTTTGCTGTACGCAGCGGCTGAATTGTCAACAGCTGCTTGAAGGAGAGTGTTCATGAGACTCATAATTATTTGGTTGTTTTTATATTAGGTTTTATTTCTTTTTAATGATGATGTTCTTCTACGGCCATGCCAATGTAAATTGCCGTCAGCAAAGTAAATACAAAGGCTTGTAAAAATGCCACTAACATTTCTAACAATCCCATGAAAACAGTAAATGCTACACTCAATGGACTCACCGCGTATCCCAATCCTTGGCTCATCGAACCAAAAATGAAGATCAAACTAAAGAACCCAAGAATGATTAAGTGGCCCGCCGTGATGTTTGCAAACAAACGCAACATCAATACCAACGGTTTCAATACAACACCCAATATTTCAATGGGAATGATAATCACATACATCCATACCGGAACATCAGGCATGAAAATGTGCTTCCAATAGTATTTGTTTCCGTTCAAGTTGATAGTAACAAATACCACCAAAGCCAAAACCATAGCAACCGCAATGTTTCCGGTTACGTTGGCTCCGCCTGGAAAAATCGGAATCAATCCAAATACGTTATTAACAAAAATAAAACTAAAGATCGTCAACAACAACGGCATAAACTTGTCCGTTTTATGTCCAATCGATGGCTTTGCAATATCATCACGAATAAACAAAATCAATGGTTCAACCAAGTTATGGAAACCTTTGGGGGCTTTGCCCGTGTTTTTCTTGTAACTCTTGGCCATGCCAATGGTAATGATCAAAATAGTAAATACGGCGATCAACATCGCAGCCACGTTTTTGGTCAATGAAATATCATAGATCGCTTCGGTGTTAGAGCCTTCAGCCCAAACCACCTTGCCTTCGCCATTCAATTCAAAACCTTCATAGGCCGCGTGGCCATGTTCAAAGCGCGAACTAGAAAATACTGTAATGCCTTTAGACTGAGTGTATAAAATCACAGGCAAAGGAATTGATACCGCATCATGTCCCTCACCCCACATGTGCCAATCGTGGGCATCAGCAATGTGTTCCATGATCATTTTTCCTGGAGCGAATTTTTCCGGCGCGTGGTTTTCACCATGAGAAGAAGATTCGTGTGATTCTCCATGGTTCGACATCTGATGTGATGAACTATCCACGTGTGCAGATACTTCAACGGCTGAAACGTGATCTTCTGTGGAAGATTGTGACACCGAATGTGCTTCATTCGCAAAGGCAGAAACAGCGAAAAATGCTGAGAATCCCGTCGCAACGAAAATTTTCCGAAATTTGGAAGTGGTGAAGAATGTAGAAAAATCAGGCATTTTCTTTTTGTGGCCCATTGTTTGAATCGGGGCGCAAATTACTACGCTTTTCAGACATTTCAAACAACAAAAAGATAAGAAAATATATACAGTAGGCTGAAGCGAACACCAAATCCGCTTTTCCCCGGTTCAAAAGTGTTATCAATAAGAAGGTTAACACCGCTAAAAGCCTCAACATACTTGATGTCATCGCCCTTCGAATCCATTGGTTGGGATTGGCAATATTTGATTTACTCACATAGTACCTTAGCGCCCAAAATATAGCAACCATATACAACAAACCCGCATAAGCATCCGTTGGAACCACCACTTTGGCGCTCAGCCGATCCGCTATCCAAGTACTAAAACCNAGCAAAACGCCCAAGCCAACGATTTTGATATTGTACACCCTCACAATTAAAATTTTTTCAAAATTACATACAAACTCATCCCTACCCCAACGATTGCGCCAAAAAATGTACCCAAAGGAAATTTCCATGCACCTTGCGCATCCACCCATCGCCCCAGCAAAACAAAAAANACAATCGTAGCAATCATCTCAAACGCGATGCCCGTGTATTTGCCGATGTCGCGCATCAAATCAAGGCTTTGTAGCACCGGCNCCAGCCGCTGTTCCCGATGCAGGAACACTCACCGCAACGTTCATCGTGCAACGACCGTTGAACTGCGCACCCGACTCAATCACCATTTTATTCGTAATGATATCACCATCGATTTTAGCAGTTGGTTTCAGATCCAACACATTCTTAACAGTGATGTTTCCTTTGATGTGCCCAGCAATGGTTGCTGAATCCGCTTCAATGTTCCCCAAAATCTTCCCAGTACCGCCAATCACCAATCGCTGACCCACTTTTACGTTCCCCTCAATCGCTCCATCTACACGAAAATCTCCGTTCGATACCAAGTCACCGGTGATTCGGGTTCCTTGCCCGATGATGTTCAATATTCCCTGCGACTGTGCCGCCTTTTCATTTTTCCCGGATCCTGATTGAAACATTGCCATAACTGCTGAATTGATGTTTTACAAATATATGAAACTACCCACGCATTATAAAACAACAAAACCACCTAAATTCTACCTTTGGGCTCTAGCCACACCCGCACACCACTTCAATCCACCTTGGGTCTTGCCGAAGTGCTATCGAACTGCTCATCCTTTCCCTCCAAAATGGCATTCAACACCTCTTGCTTACTCCTTTGAACCTCCAACTTGCGCGACATATCCTCCATACGCTGATTCAATTGTAGTATCTCTTTTCTACTTTCTTTTGTTACCGCGTTGGGTAAAATGGCCCGCATCGGCGTGTATGCAAGCAACAACAGCACAATCACCGTAAATGCCAACAACAAGCTCGAAAACAACATCAAAACATTCATTGGCGTNAGACGAACAGAAAAAACTTCGGCAAAAGTTGCATCGTTTATTAATACAAAACGATGTTTGTTCCGAAGATTGGCGATAATTTTGCGACGGCGTGAAATTTTGGACATTTTTATACGACTATCATCAATAAAAAATCAAAAATAGCGTTTTAACCCACACAAAAGAATGCGCATCGCACTGAATAAACTCATTTTTACTCTGTTGATCATGATCACCCTGCTGATCAGTTCTTGTAGCAATGAAGAATCATGGACATATAAAGCTTGGCACAACACCCTGGCTCATTACAATACATTTTTCAACGCTGAGCAAAAATGGCTAGAAACCATGGAACTCACCCGCGAAGGATTCAAAGACGACTTTCGCAAGCCCATCGTTCTATTCAATTATGGTAGCGCCGATGTTTTAAAAGGGAATCAAAGCGCCATGGACGAGGTAATTAAAAAAGCCTCCACCATGATAGACAAACACCCAAAAAGTCAGTGGGTAGACGATGCCTACTTACTCAACGGAAAAGCCTATTTCCTCAAAGGTGAAATCAGCGCGGCCATCGATTTATTTGAATACGTCAACAGCCATTTCAAGGACCCTGAAATCCAATTTGCCTCCCAACTTTGGATCGCTCGATGCCTGTACATCAAAGGCAAAACCACAGACGCCGAAGTATTGGTGCAAAACATACTCAAAAACCCTGAATTTCCCAATACGCTTCAAGGCGATGCCCAATGGGTATATGGATCGCTGCAATTTTCTTTGGGCAAATTCCAACAAGCCAAAGAACCTCTTGAAAAAGCGCTGAGCGCTACAAGAAATCGGATGGACAAATATCGTTTGCATTATGCCTTGGGTCAGTGTTACCAGTTCACCAAAGAATACGACAAAGCAGAAGCGCATTATGGTGTGATCGCAAGATTCAATCCGCCCTACGAATTGGCTTTTGCGGCAAGAATGGCTCAAGTGGATATACTTTCGGCCAAGCAAGACAATTACGCCAAAGCGAACAAAGTGCTACAAAGAATGCTCAAAGACGATAAAAACATCGACTACACTGGGCAGATCTATGTAAACATGGGTATCAACGAGCTCAAAGCGCAAAATGTTCCGATGGCCATGAAGCGATTCAATCAGGCCATACAATTGTCAACCAACAACGAACATAAAACCAACGCCTATTTGGCTGTGGGTAATTATAATTTTTCGAACAGGCAGTTTCAAAGCGCCGCCATTTATTATGATTCGGCCAATGCGATTATCGACAAATCACACCCCAATTTTGAAGAGATCGTACAGAAGAACGACATCCTCAGTGATCTGTTGAAAGAGGTGATGACCGTTTACAACAATGATAGTTTGTTGAGAATGGCGAAGGACCCCAAATGGCGAGCCGAGAAAATTGCTCAAGCCATCGACAGAGAAAAAAAGGAAGCGGAAGCGGCTCAAAAAGCCCAAGCACTGGCCCAATCGAGAAAAGACAACAGTGGCATGTCGCCCACTGGAGGATTTGGCAACAACAACCTCAACAATTTGGATGCCCCAATGAACCCTCCTGGGTCGAGCGGCAACTCATCCTTCCCCTTCTACAATTCACTCAACAGGAGCAAAAGTTCACAAGAATTTCAAAAACTGTGGGGGGCGCGTGAAAACAAAGACAATTGGAAATACGCTGCAAAAAAAACAGCTTCCGATGAAAACCTGAATACCAGCGTAGACACCGCCCAAAAACAAAAATCAAATTCCGCAGTAAAAGACAGTTTGCCCGCCAATATCCCCGCCAACATCGCCGAGGGAGAAAAGAAATATTATGCAAGCTTGCCATTGACCGAAAAAGCTCAAAAACAAGCACTCCTTGAAATAGAAAAAGCTTTGTTTGAAGGGGGCAAAATTTATCAAGACAGGCTGCAAGAATACAACGAGGCCATTCGCTTATTTGTAGAATTGGTTACCCGATTCCCTTTCAGCGAAAACATCCCTCAGGCCCTCTACGAATTGATCAAGGTCAATCGCCTCATTGGAGATTATTCTCAGGCCGATGTGTGGAAAGCCAAACTTTTATCGAACCATCCAAAAAGTGTTTATGTTCGAATGCTTGAAACAGGCGGCTCTCTTTCCGATGTAGCAAAAACAAATTCAGGCAACCAACAAATCGATAGCTTGTTTGCGTTGATGCTTGGGGCATACAATGCCAATCAATTCAATGTTGCGTTGGACATTAAGAACCGGGCCGACAAAGATTTTGCGGGAAATCAACTGCAAACGAAGTTTGACTATCTACAAGCCTTGTGCTTTATCAAATCGGGGAATTCATCGAAAGGAATTGAGTTGCTAGAGCAATTGGTCATAGACTATCCCAGTAGCGCAATCGCTTTGCGTGCCAGAGACATTATCGAGGCAAATACCAGACTAAAAGCCGAAGCAGCTGCCGCCAATGCCCCCCAATCAGAAGCAACGATGTTTTACAGTGCAACCAAACCCAATGAAACCATTGATTGTATATTCACTTTTTCAAAGGGCACAAATACCAACATGATTCGCGCAGCGCTATCGGATTTCGGTAAAACCCAGTTTTCATTTGAAAATTTGTTGGTGAATCCCAGTACCGCAGTAGGCAGTCAAAACGTGATTCGCATTTCCCAATTCAGCAAACCAGAAGTGGCGAAAGAATTTGTTACTTTTCTCCAAAAATCTACCAGTTACTTCGCTGAAAAAGGGCTTTACGAATACAATGCCATGTGGATTTCAGAAACCAATTATTTGCACCTCACCAAATCGTTGGATTTGAATGGTTATCGCACTTTTTTTGAAAAGCAATAACGCATTAGATTGCACCACGGGGCATTCAAAAACTGCGTATATTCGCAATTGATTCATGGCTGCTCCAGAGTTTAAATTCACGTTCATCAAACGCTTTTGGCAAATCCTCATTGGAGGCACCATCGGCGTAGTCCTACTCTTTCTTCTGGTCAGTGTTGGCCTGTTTGGCGATATGCCCGATGTGGAAGATCTCGAGAATCCCAAAAATGCCTTGAGCTCAGAAATTTTGGGCGATGACGGCTCACTCATTGGTAGTTTTTACCTAGAAAATCGAATCAACACCGCCCATAAAGACATTGCACCTTGCGTTTTTCAAGCGCTTGAAGCCACCGAAGATGTTCGATTCAGATCGCACTCAGGCATCGATGTAAGAGGCACTATTCGCGCCGTGGTTGCTCTCGGACAAGATGGTGGAGCTTCTACCCTCACCCAGCAACTTTCAGAGAACCTATTTTATCGGTTCCAAAAGCCATCCACCAAAATTGGCATGGTGATGCAAAAATTCAAAGAATGGGTCATTGCCGTTGAATTGGAACGCAGATACACCAAAAATGAAATCATCACCATGTACCTCAATACGGTGCCATTTTCTGGAATCTCTTTTGGCATTGAATCCGCCTCCAAGGAATTTTTTAACAAAAAACCCAAAAACCTTCATGTGGAGGAAGCCGCAGTATTGATTGGTATGCTGAAAGCCAACCACAGATACAACCCCAAGTTCAACCCTGAAAAATCGCTTGCGCGCAGAAATACCGTTCTGGAACAAATGAACAAATACGATTTCCTTTCAGACGATAGCACCGAATTACTCAAAAACAAACCCATAAAAATCAATTACCGCAGCGCCGAAATGGATGGCATGGCGCAGTATTTTAAATATTATCTGGGCGAGTACCTAAAGCCATGGTGCAAGGAAAGAGGGATCGATTTATACCGAAGTGGTTTGAAAATATATACCACACTGAACCCCAAATTGCAACAGTATGCCGAGAAAGCCGTTCAAACCCACATGCCAGATTTGCAATCGCAATTCAATAAAAGTTGGGGCAAAGAAAAACCTTGGAGATACGTTACCACCCGAGCCGTAATACCCGGATTTGTTGAAAGTGCACTCAAACGAACCGAACGCTACAAAGCCCTGGCTGAAGACATGGGCGACGACTCAGCAAAAATCATCGCCGAGTTGAAAAAACCCATCAAAATGACCGTATTCTCATGGCGTGGAGATCTGGATACCTTTATGTCGCCCTACGACAGTATGGCGTACATTAAAAAAGTACTCATGGCCGGATTCATTGCCATACAGCCCGAAACGGGTCACGTAAAAGCGTGGGTTGGCGGAGTGAATCACAAATTTTTCAAATACGATCACGTAAACAAAAGGGCCCGCAGGCAAGTGGGATCCACGTTCAAGCCAATTGTATACGCCACGGCGATGGATATCAATCAAATGACACCCTGCACCGAATTCCCCCGTGAACGTACCGTGTTTGTAAGCAATGGCCAAGAATGGAGTCCACGCAATGCCGATGGAAAATCGGGTGGCGTATGGACGATGACCAAAGGTTTGGCACTATCAGACAATTTAATCACTGCCCAAGTCATGAAAAGCTTGGGCGAAGACGCCCCTGAAATGGTGGTGAAATTTGCCGAACGTTTGGGAATTGAAGAAAATCGAATCCCAAAAGTACCATCGATATGTTTGGGAACCATGGAATTGTCGCCCTTCGAAATGGCCAGCGCCTATTCCGCGTTTGCCAACAATGGACTGTGGGTAGAACCCACTTTCTTGGTGAGAATTGAAGACAAAAATGGCAACGTATTGGAAGAATTCAATCAACCCAAAACAGACCAAGTTTTGAGCGCCGGCAAAGCGTANATGATGTTTAGAATGCTAGAAAACGTGGTGAACGGCGGAACAGGTAGCAGAATCCGCGGTGGGAAATTCGCCATTGAAGGTCATATCGCTGGTAAAACAGGTACAACCCAAGGATCCGCCGATGGTTGGTTCATGGGCCTCACCAAAAACCTGGTTTGCGCCACTTGGGTGGGGGCCGACGATCCAACCGTAAGAATTAGAGGCTCTCTCATTGGTCAAGGTGCCAATATGAGTTTGCCCATTTATGCCTATTTCCTCAAAGCAGCACTGGCCGATAAGTCTACGGGAATTTCGACCGATGCCCTAGATATGCCTGAAGGCTTCGATCCAAGTATTTTGGATTGCACCCGGCGAGCCGAATCAGAAACCCAACAATCACCAGCAAATATTCCTGGGTTGGGCGAATAAGTTGCTTTTGTTAAATTGTTTTGTTATATTTGCACCCCTTAAAAAGTAAAAAATTCTCATGAAACCCAATACTCATCCTTCAAGTTACCGCAAAGTTGTATTCAAAGACATGAGCTGCGACCACAGCTTCATCGTTCACAGCTGCGTAAACACCAAAGAAACTACTGTGTGGGAAGATGGCAACGAATACCCATTGTACAAATTGGAAATTTCGTCTATGTCACACCCATTTTACACTGGAAAGCAGAATTTGATCGACACTGCGGGACGTATCGACAAGTTCATGAAGCGTTACAACAAAAAATAATTTGTTGTCGTTTAGAAACTGACTCTATCAAAAAGCCAACCCATCGGGTTGGCTTTTTTGTTTTTGGTGTAAATTTGCCTCATGATCCTTCAGTTTACAGAACCACAGCAAATCGAAAACCTATACCCTCTCACACTAACCCGGCCTGCCGCCGACCTGAGATGTGGCATACTTACCGTGGCTGATAAATGGATGCACGATTTGGGTGTGCCTTCAAACGATACAGGATTTATTACCAGAGATTATCTTCAACACCCCGATGGCCGTTTCAATAACAATGTGCAAGTACATCAAAATGGCATCGCCCTACAAATCAACGGAAGCGCCATCCCAAATCCAGGCGTGATTGAGAAAGTAAAACAACTCCAACCCGGACAATTGCTCAGCAAAGAAGGTAAACATATCGCAGCTTGCATCAGCCAACCTTCACAACAAAACCACTTGTGGGTGCCCGAACAAGCCGAAATCATCGAATGCGAATGCCACATCGATTGGCTTGATAGACCTTATCACATTTTTGCGCTCAATGGCAAGGAAATCGTACAAGATTTCGCGAGAATCACTGCGGGCAGAACCAGTGCAACACTTTCAGATTCAAACCGAACCATCGGCAGCTTCCCCATTTTCATTGAAGAAGGTGCCAAAGTTGAATGCAGTATACTCAACAGCAACGAAGGCCCCATTTACATCGGTAAGAACGCCGAAATCATGGAAGGATCACTCGTTCGCGGCCCGCTTGCACTGTGCGAAGGTGCCGTTCTAAAAATGGGCAGCAAAGTATACACCTCAACCACACTCGGCCCATACAGCGTTGCCGGAGGAGAAATATCGAATGTAGTATTTTGGGGATATAGCAACAAAGGGCATGACGGATTTTTAGGCAATGCCGTATTGGGTGAATGGTGCAACATTGGGGCCGATACCAACGCTTCCAACCTAAAGAACACCTACGACGAAGTAAAAGTGTGGAATTATGCTTCTGGGCGATTTGAACGCAGCGGTCAGCAGTTCTGCGGATTGATCATGGGCGACCACAGCAAATGCGGCATCAACACGATGTTCAATACGGGAACAGTTGTGGGCGTAGCTTGCAACTTATTTGGTGCGGGTTTCCCGAGGCAATTCGTCCCCGATTTCAGTTGGGGCGGTGCCCAAGGTTTCGTTACCCACAAGCTCGATGCCGTGCATAAGACCGCGAATTTGGTGATGCCACGCAGAAAACGGGCTTATGGCGATTTTGAAAAAAGCGTCATGGAGGCGGTTTTTGCGATTACCGAGCCGCTTCGCGGCGAAGGTTGAAAAACACGTTCAACACCATACCCAACAACACCAAGCCCATCCCTGCGTATTGTAACCATTCGTAGGATTCATCGAACAGAAACACCCCAAAACTGGCGGCCCAAACAATCCCCGCATAGCTTATGGCAGATACGGTGGATGCTTTTTCATCTTGATAGGCACGCGTCATGAAGAACTGACCGAGCTGCGTTGTAACGCCCGTTGCCAATAGCCACAACCATTCTGCACCCAACGGCATTCTCCAAGGACCATTCCCCATCCACAAGGCCAAAAAAGACAAGGGCAAGGTAACCAGTGGGAAATAAAACACCACCACATTGGGATTTTCCAAATTCTTCAACCTTCGTATGGTGTTGTATGCAAAGGCGGAAAACAGCGCCCCACCCAATCCGGCAAGTATCCCATAAAAAGTCACATCGGCAGAAACGCCATTCACCACCACTACCCCAATCATACAAATACCAAAAAACACATAACTCAACGGGTGATTCTTCTCATCCCCCAAAGCAACCGCCACCAACGTGGTTAAAATGGGTGATAAATAATGTATCACAATGGCATTGCCCAAAGGCATCACTTGTAGNGTATANAAATAACAAAACAGCCCAACGGAACCGAATAGTCCCCGCATTGCCAACAGTTTGGGATTTNTGCCCCAGGGCGATTGTTTCAATTGAAACANAACGGTTAAACTCAAAATGATTTGCACCACTGCCCTGAAAAANACAACTTCTGACACTGGCATGTGATGAACAAACTTCACAGACACGTTCATCAAACCAAAGGAAAGCGATGCCAGCAACATCATCCAAACACCGCGCGATACTTTCATATGGCAAAGATACTTTGAATGATATTCAATAACTACGACTGAAACTGGGCAATCCCCCAAATAAAGCGCAACAAAAAAGGGCCGCAAGGCCCTTTTTTGTGATTACTCTATACGAATAAAATAGATCTGTAGTTCAATTACAATGCGGCGTTCATGCTGCGTACAGCTGCGGCACTCTTTTCAAACTCCGCCTTCTCGGATTCATTCAATTCGATGTTCACAATGCGCTCCCATCCGCCTTTGCCCAAAATAACNGGCACNCCGATGCAGATATCGTTCTGACCGTATTCACCGTCCAAAGACACGCAACATGGCATCATTTTCTTTTGATCGCAAACAATGCTCTGAACCAACACACTCACCGCTGCTCCTGGAGCATACCAAGCGCTGGTTCCCAACATTCCGGTCAATGTAGCACCACCCACCATGGTGTCCGCTTTCACTTTTGCCAACACATCTTCAGACAAAACTTCAGACACTGGAATGCCTTTGTAAGAAGCCAAACGAGTCAAAGGAATCATCGTTGTATCACCATGACCGCCGATAACCATCCCATCTACNTCTGATGCAGGGCATCCGATGGCAGTAGACAAATAGTATTTGAATCGCGCCGAATCCAAAGCACCACCCATTCCGATAATTCTATTCTTTGGCAATCCAGAGGTAGTTTTAGCCAAATAAGTCATGGTATCCATTGGATTACTAACTATCACAAAAACCGCATTTGGCGAATGTGCCAAACAGTTTTCCATCACCGTTTTCACAATACCGGCATTGATACCGATCAGCTCCTCACGTGTCATACCAGGTTTGCGGGGAATTCCACTTGTAATCACTACTACGTCGCTACCT
>JGI24768J34885_10000113_pt1 | contig 21694 bp, 22 predicted proteins | sample LakOntMetagenome_FD_34885 | JGI IMG/M metagenome (IMG submission 34885) | reverse complement strand
ATAATTTCAGGAGAGTCGTAATGTGTCGTGAGTGCATGCCAATCTGCTACAAAGAATAAACATTCAAATTCATGTTGAAGATTAATCCAATTTTTCAATACTCCATTGTAGTGGCCCAAATGAAGATTGCCTGTTGGTCGCATGCCAGATATAACGCGTTCAATAGCCATAACCTATACCTGAGCTCCTAAGCAAATATCCATAAAATTAGACTTTGGCTAATTTGGATGAGTGGAAAAATAATTAAATCAAGTATGTGGGTCATTAATAAAATAATTAAAATTAAAAAGCCGTATCGCTCAACTTGTGCATACTTATATGCCAAATGATCAGGCAATAAACTCACAGCAATTCTTCCTCCATCAAGTGGCGGGAGTGGGATTAAATTTAATATCATCAAGGATAGATTAATACTCATGCCCGCAATACCCATTTGCTGAACAAATAAAGACATCGATTCAGGAAAGTAAGCGCTTCGGCCAAATAAAATCGCCCAGAAGATCGCCATAATTAAATTTGAAAAAGGTCCAGCAGCTGCTACCCAAAGCATATCTTGTTTGGGATGGCGTAAATTCATAAAATTAACTGGAACAGGCTTAGCCCATCCAAATAACACGCCCCCCAATAATACGGTTAAGGCTGGGAGAATAATGGTACCAATGGGATCAATATGTCTTAATGGATTAAGACTGATTCTGTTTTGCTTATAAGCAGTTAAATCGCCAAAATGCTTCGCAACATAGCCGTGGGCTGCCTCATGAACCGTAATCGCAAAAATGATGGGGAGTGCGTAAACGGCAACTTTTTGTATAGCGGTTAATTCCATATATAGAATGTCATTCTATTTGAATATTCTTATATTCATTCAAGAAATATGTGTTTTTAAGAAAAAATTTAGTTCAGCAAGGCATTGACTTCATTCCAACTTTTCCATATCGGAATGCATGTTTCGGGGATTTTTGGTAAAGATCCCATCTCCCTGTAAGAAATGCCTGGTCCATGATAGTCAGAACCTGTGGATGCTAGGAATTCAAACTCTTCTGCAATTTTTGCAATTTTTAAAGACTGCTCTGTCGTATGGCTTCCCGAAATCACTTCAATGCCTTGACCACCCAACTCTTTGAATTCATTTAAAAATGCTAAAAGATTATTTTTACCTAAATCATATCTTGCAGGGTGGGCGATAGCTGCAATGCCGCCACTTGTATGAATCCACGAAAGCGCATTTTCTAAGCTCGTCCAAGTGTGCTCAATAAAACCTGGCTTACCTTTCACGAGATAATTTTTGAATACGGTTTTGACATCTTTAGCATGCCCTGTTTCTACTAAAAATCTTGCAAAATGGGTACGACCTAAAATACCTGATTTTGCATATTTTAATGCCCCCTCTAAGCTCCCTTTAATTCCCACCTGATCGAGTGAATGTGCCATTTGTTTCGCTCTCTCAAAACGCCCTTGTCTAATAGAAGCAAGTCCTTGTAGTAGTGTTTTATTTTGAGAGTCCACATTCAATCCTACGATATGAATCGTATCTCTTTTCCATGTTACTGAAATTTCAACACCGTGAACTAAATGCATGCCTAATAATTTTGCTTCTGATGCGGCCTCCGTCAATCCTTCTACATCGTCATGGTCAGTTAAAGAAAGCACTTTAATACCTTTGGAGTGGGCATGTTTAACAAGACCGCTTGGGGTTAATAAACCATCAGATATAGTAGAATGTGAGTGAAGATCAATCATGAATATTCAGTATTTCAATATGAACTACCATAGTATCAGATAGTCTTTAGCAAAGATAATTAACGAAGCCTTGGGATAATTTTACAAATGAAATTTCTATTCGATCTATTTCCTGTCATCCTTTTTTTTATTGCATATAAATTTTCAGACATTTATACCGCGACACTGGTCGTCATTGGCGCCACATTCTTCCAAGTGATTTATAGCAAGCTCGTTCATAAGAGAGTGGATAAGTTACTTATATTTAATGCGGTATTGATCAGTGTATTAGGTGGCACTACTTTATGGCTTCATGATGCAAATTTTATTAAATGGAAACCTAGTATTTTGTATTGGCTATTATCAGGCGCACTTTTATTTTTTCAATTTTTCAAAAAAAAGAATCTTGTTAAAAATCTTATGGGAAAACAAATTCAACTGACTGAAAAAACGTGGCACCAAATCAATATCACTTCTGCTTTATTTTTTGGAGTCCTAGGCGCGCTCAATCTTTATGTCGCTTTTAATTTTTCAGAAAGTACGTGGGTTAATTTTAAATTATTTGGCATTACAGGACTTATCATGTGCTATGCCGTCTTTATTGGTGTTTTAGCATCAAGAGCAAATCGTAAATAATATGTTTTACGCCATCATCGCCAAAGACCATCAACATAGCCTCGATAAAAGAACGGCATATAGGCCGGCACATTTAGCGCGTATTAAAGTACTGCAAGATCAAGGTAAACTTCTACTCGCAGGACCCTTCCCTGCCATTGATTCAACCGACCCAGGCTTAGATGGTTTCACGGGCAGTTTGATTGTAGCTGAATTTATATCACTTAATGAAGCGACCCTCTGGGCGCATGAAGATCCTTTTTATACCTCAGGTGTTTACGCTTCTATTGAAGTGAAACCTTTTAGAAAAACACTTCCTTAAATATTTATGCTTCAAGATCTCATTAAAGAAAGGCTAGCATTTTTAGAGCCGACACATCTAAACCTTAAAGATTTAAGCGATCTTCATAAAGGTCATAAAGGTAATACGGGTGGCGGTCATTTCGATTTGGAAATTACTAGTTCGCATTTTTTAGGAAAATCAACGATAATGAGGCATCGCCTCGTATACGAAGCGCTTAAAGATTTAATTCCTCATTCATGCATTAAGTATCAAAGCTGATTTGCCTTAAGGAATCACTCTTCAATATTAATAACCAAGGAGCTTTATGTTTTCTTTTATCAAAACCTTCGTTTTTGTTTTACTTATCCAGCTTGGAAATTTAGCTCAAGCAGCTGATTTAAATATTTCAGTGAATGGAAAGCCTATCAAAAAAAATCTATACGATTTTGTAGTAAAAGACCTTGCAAGTCGCGGTCAAAAAATGGATGACAATCTTAACAGTATGATTGTGAATCGTATGATTGCCATGGAGCTCATTAACCAAGAAGCTGAAAGAACAGGTTTAAGTAAAGATGCAAACTATCTTTTAAAAGAAGAGTTAGCGCGTAAAGAAATGTTATACAACACATTCTTACAAAGTTATGTTCAAAAAAATCCTATTTCAGAATCTGATATTAAAAATGCGTATGAGCAATATAAGAAAGATTTAGGCACTCAAGAGTTCAATGCAAAACATATTCTTGTAGCAAGTGAACAAGAAGCTAAAGACGTGATTGCTGAACTGAATAAAGGTGGTAACTTTAGCAAAATCGCTAAGGACAAATCAAAAGACTCGGGTTCAAAAGATAAAGGTGGTGACTTAGGCTGGTTCCCAGCTAACTCAATGGTTAAACCGTTTGCTGATACACTCACTTCACTTAAAAAAGGTAGCTTCACAACAGCGCCTGTGCAAACGCAATTTGGCTGGCATGTGATCAAATTGGAAGATACAAGAGCCCTTCAAGCTCCTGAATTCGATAAAGTAAAAGAGGGTTTAGCTAAAACACTTCAACAAAAGCAACTTGATAAGCTTGTATTAGATCTCAAAGCAAAAGCGAAGATTGTGGATAACCGTAAATAAAGAAGTTATCCTCAGAAACCTCACAAAGCCTGCGCTATGCAGGCTTTTTTGTATATAATAATAAGAATCATTATCATTTAGATATCTATGACAACCTTATTAGAGCTAGCAGAAGGTCAAAGTGGCATCATCCATAAACTCAATATGGATCGCTTACTTATTCAAAGGCTTAATGCCATGGGGCTTCGGCGCGGAAAAAAAATAACCGTTCTAAGGAAGGCTCAATTTAAAGGCCCTTTTCATATCATGATTGATACAACCGAACTCATGATTAGAGAGCATGAAGCATCACTAATTAATATTACTTCTGCTGCCCTATGAAACGTATCGCTTTCTTAGGCATGCCCAATACTGGGAAGTCGACGCTTTTTAATCGTTTAAGCGGCTCATCTGCTCGTGTCGGTAATTGGCCTGGGATCACTGTTGACCTTCATGCAGTTAAAACATTCTTAGGCGGCCATATGGCCGAATTGGTTGATCTTCCTGGCATTTATGATCTTCAAGGCCTATCTGAAGATGAAAAAATTGTACAAAGCTTTATTAACAATAACAAGATTGATTTAGCTATTGTAGTTTTATGTAGCACTCAAATTGAACGACAGCTTTCTTTACTGCTACAACTTCAAAAACTTCATATACCCTGCGTGCTCGCACTTAATATGTATGACGAAGCAAAGAAAATGGGTATTGCTATTGATGCGGTGTTATTGGAAAAGAAACTTAAAACGCCCGTTATTAAAACAAGTGCCAAATATGGCGAAGGTATGGTTGAGCTTTTAAAAGCATGTACCCAGGTCATCAATCAAAAAGTCTCTACCCCGATTAAAAAAATTAAACCACTGAACGCATCCGATCTAATATCGAATGAAAAAACGATTCAGACTTTGATTAAATTAACCGTTAAATACCCTACCAAACTCAATGACAAAAATACAAAAAAATTAGATGGGCTCTTTCTAGATCCCTATTGGGGCTTACCTATTTTCTTTTTTATTGTATTTTCAATTTTTCAGTTTATCTTTACTCTTGGTAAACCCATTCAAGATTTAATGACGCAATTCTTTAATTTCTTTAGGTTGGATTATCTTGAACCGCTATTCATAAATCATCATGGCATTTTCGAAAGCCTGCTCTTAGACGGGCTCTATCTTGGCGTGACCACAGTGGCCGCTTTTGTGCCGATCATTATTCTCTTCTTTCTTATTATGAGTGTCGTGGAAGATAGTGGTTATTTTTCTAGGGCTGCATTTTTGATGGATACCTTGATGGAAAAAATAGGTTTAGATGGAAGAGGTTTTGTCATGATGCTCATGGGCTTTGGCTGCAATGTCCCGGCTCTCATGGGCACTAAAATTATGCGCACAAAAGAACTTCGTCTTTTAACGATGTTTGTCATTCCATTCTCACTCTGCTCAGCTAGACTTCAAGTATTTTTATTTATTATCACGGCTCTCTTTAGCGCCACATATGGGCCACTGGTTCTTTTCTGTCTTTATTTATTAAGCTTTTTTACAATCTTTATTTCAGCCCTTATCTTCAAACATCAGTTTAAAAATAAAGAGCCTATTATTATTGAATTACCCCCATACCGCTTTCCTACCTTGAGTCAGATTGTCAAAAGAAGCATGATTGAAATTGAACATTTTTTAACGCGCGCTACCAAATTTATTATCATTGGCGTACTTCTTGTTTGGGCGTTAACTCACTTTCCAATGGATGTTCCTATCGCCAGCGAGCTCACCTATTCTGGTCAACTAGGTAAGTGGCTATCCCCTATTTTTGACCCTATTGGCATCAACGAACAATTAGTGATTGCTTTAATTTTTGGCTTTATTGCCAAAGAGATTGTGATTGGCGCATTGGCTGTGATTTATGGTGTAGAAGGTTCCGCATTAGCCCATCACCTTTACAGTAATGTGAGCCAAATACAGGCGATTAGTTTTATGATTTTCACCCTTATTTATACGCCCTGCCTTTCAACAATTGCTACACTTAAAAATGAATCTAAAAATCTTTCGTTTGTGATTTATTCAGTTTTCTGGGCGCTTCTTCTGGCCTGGGTTTTTAGNTTTATTTTCTATCAAACCTCGCTCTATTTTTCTAGTTAATTTAGTCAAAATTAACAAGGTTTAAAAAAATAGCTTCTGTTAAAATCATAAGCTTAAAGTAACGTCTTAAAACACTACCCAAAACATGCAAAGCCAAGAAATTATTCATATCGCTGGCGGTCCAGCTTATTCAAAGTTTAGAAAAGAAAAACTTCTTGGAAAGCTTCAAACAGTTAATAGTCAAATCAAAGATATTCATTCTGAATACATTCATATTGTATGGTGTGAGAAAAAAATTACAGGCACAGAGAAAGCCATTCTAGAAAAAATTCTGCATTATGGTCCGAAGGCTCATACATTAAATTTTAAACATAATTCCATAATCACGATTCCACGTCCGGGCACCATATCGCCATGGGCCTCAAGAGCAACTGATATTGCAAACCATTGTGGACTTCATGACGTTAAGCGAATCGAAAGAGCCATTGCTAATTATATTGAGTTAAAAGATGAATCTTTATTGTCGAATGATGAAAAGAAACAGCTTTCTGTATTACTTCATGATCGTATGACAGAAATTTCTATTTTTGATCTTAATGAAGCTCAATCTCTCTTTTCTCATTTGCCTCCTAAACCCATTCAGTATGCAGAGATACTTGAAGGCGGCAAAAAAATCTTAAATGATTTTAATAAAAATCTCGGGCTTGCGTTATCTGAAGATGAAATCGATTATTTATTTAATTATTTTACTTCCATCAAAAGAAACCCTACAGACGCTGAACTCATGATGTTCGCTCAAGCGAATTCTGAGCACTGTCGTCATAAAATATTTAATGCCGATTGGGTNATAGATGGNAAGACACAATCTAAATCACTTTTTGGCATGATTAAAAATACACATCAGCTTCATCCAGGCAATACGATTGTAGCTTACTCAGATAACTCTTCTATTGTAGAAGGCGCTAAGGTTAATCGTTTTTATCCAAATCAAAATGGTGTTTATGAAGATCACAAAGAATTAACTCACTTTATTATGAAAGTGGAAACACATAATCATCCGACAGCAATCTCTCCATTCTCAGGCGCAGCAACTGGTGCAGGTGGTGAGATTCGAGATGAAGGTGCGACAGGAAGAGGTTCAAAACCTAAAGCCGGCCTTACAGGATTTTCAGTTTCTAATTTACGCATCCCTGATTTTATTCAGCCCTGGGAAAAAGAGATTTATGGCGCGCCTTCTCGCATATCATCAGCGCTCCAAATTATGATTGATGGTCCGATTGGTGGCGCTTCTTATAATAATGAATTCGGCAGGCCTAATATTACAGGCTACTTTAGAACATTAGAAATTAAGCATAATGATGAAGTAAAGGGTTTTCATAAGCCCATTATGCTAGCAGGTGGNATTGGAAGTATTAACGATATCCATACAAAAAAACATGCAATTCCGCCAGGCGCACTTCTCATTCAGTTAGGTGGCCCAGCAATGCTTATTGGGTTNGGTGGTGGCGCCGCCTCAAGTATGGGNACTGGATTCAATGCAGAAAATTTAGACTTTGATTCTGTGCAACGTGGCAATCCTGAATTACAAAGAAGAGCGCAAGAAGTCATTGATCGATGTTGGCAATTAGGCAAAGATAATCCCATCTTAAGCATTCATGATGTAGGTGCTGGCGGTTTATCAAATGCATTCCCTGAATTGGTCAATGATGGTGGGGTAGGTGCAACGTTTCAATTACGTTCAATTAATAATGAAGAGCCAAGCATGTCACCCCGGGAGCTTTGGTGTAATGAAGCCCAAGAGCGCTATGTATTAGCTATTATAGATAAAGACCTTGATTTATTTAAATCACTTTGCGAGAGAGAAAGATGTCCTTTCGCGATTGTAGGTGTTGCAAAAAACGATAAACAACTCATCGTTGAAGATAGTCTTCTTAAAAAAGATGTTGTCCATATGGACTTATCTACCCTCNTAGGNAAGCCGCCTAAGATGACGCGCAATGTGCAGCGAAAAGAGAAAGCTNTTAAAAGATTTATCACANAAAATATTGACATCAAAGACGCAGCTTATCGCGTTTTGAGATACCCAGCTGTAGCAAATAAAATGTTCCTGATTCATATTGGTGATCGTTCAGTAACGGGATTAATTGCTAGAGATCAACTTGTAGGTCCATGGCAAGTACCTGTTGCTGATGTTGCTGTCACCCTATCATCATTTGATAGTTTACTAGGTGAGGCTTTTGCTATTGGCGAAAAAACCCCTATTGCGATGATTNATGCTAAAGCTTCTGTTCGTATGGCATTAGGCGAAGCTATTACCAATTTATCGGCAGCCTCTATTCATCATTTAGAAGATATTAAATTATCAGCTAATTGGATGGCGTCTGCAGGTCATGAAGGTGAAGACGCTGCCTTATTTGATGCAGTTGAAGAAATCGGTATGCGTCTATGTCCTGACCTAGGTATTAGTATTCCTGTAGGCAAAGATTCCATGTCTATGAAAACAGCTTGGTTAGATGGTGCAAAAGAAAAAACGGTGGTCTCGCCTTTGTCGCTTATCGTAAGTGCTTTTGCACCCGTCTTTGATGCTAGAAAAACATTAACGCCAACACTCAATAGAAATCTTAAGGATAGCGGTCTTATCTACATCGATTTAGGTTTAGGCAAAAATAGATTGGGTGCTTCAGNATTCAACTTAGTCTTCAATGAAGTGGGCGANATCCCGCCAAACCTTGATGANGCNAAAACACTTAAAGCATTCTTTGATGTGATTCAAACACTTAAAAATGAAAATGTGATTGAGGCTTATCATGATCGATCTGATGGCGGACTTTTTGCAACGTTAACTGAAATGGCCTTTGCAGGTCGCTGCGGTTTGGATATTGATTTGACTCATTGCGGTGATGATATTAAAGCAATTTTATTTAACGAAGAGCTGGGTGCTGTNATTCAAGTTCAAAAAGAGCATATTTCTAGCACGCTCATAAAGATTCACGAGGCGCTAAACCACCACACTTTCCTCATTGGGTCTATCAGTCCCAATCAAACAATTCATATTCAACATAAAAATGAAACTGTCCTCAAAGAGACAAGATCAAACTTACAAAGCGCCTGGAGCGAAACATCTTTCAAGATGCAATCTATGAGAGATAATCCAGAGTGTGCCTTAGAAGAGTTTTCACAAATTTCAGATGATCTTGATCCAGGTATTAACCCACAATTTGATTTTGAAATTCCCCAGTCTTTTGCAATTAAAAAGACGAAGCCTAAAATTGCCATCCTAAGAGAGCAGGGTGTAAATGGCCATGTTGAAATGGCAGCAGCTTTCTCTACCGCAGGATTTGAAGCGCATGACGTGCATATGTCAGACATTATTCAAGGTCAAAAAAGTTTAACTGATTTTTCAGCGCTAGTTGCATGCGGCGGTTTTTCATATGGCGATGTATTAGGTGCAGGTGAAGGCTGGGCTAAATCAATTCTATTCAATTCAAAAACACGTGACGCTTTTGCTGCTTTTTTCTCAAGGTCAGATACGATTGCACTAGGTATTTGTAATGGCTGCCAAATGATGAGTAACCTTAAAGAAATTATTCCTGGCTCAACATTATGGCCACACTTTGTAAAAAACAGATCTGAACAATTTGAAGCAAGGTTTGTATCAGTTGAAATTCTTAAGTCTAATTCTGTATTTTTTACCGGGATGGACGGCTCCATACTTCCAATTGCGGTGGCTCACGGTGAGGGCTATACAGAATATCAAAACCAGACTCAAATGAATGATGTTTTAAATCATCAACTTGCAACACTTCGCTATGTTGATAACTACCAAAAGGGAACTTCTACCTACCCTATGAATCCAAANGGGTCTCCTGAAGGAATTACTGGATTTACTTCTGACAATGGACGGTTTTCAATTATGATGCCTCATCCTGAGAGAGTTTTTANGGTAACACAAAATTCTTGGCATCCTGAANCGTGGAACGAATTAGCGCCATGGTATAAAATGTTTGCAAATGCTTACCAATTTTTTAACTAAATGAAAGAGTCACTTAATATGAATAAATTTTTAAAAACAACACTTACACTAATTTTACTCACTTTCTCAATGCAACTTTTTGCATTAACAGATGCAGAAGGAATCGAATTTTCAGGCGCAGTGAATGAAGGCAAACTATCTATCGTTAAAAAATATGTTGAAGTAAAAAAAGTAGATATCAATGCAACTTACTTTGCATGGAGCCCCCTTCTTATGGCAGCTGCTAAAGGTCAATTTCAAGTGCTCAAATATTTAGCAGAGCATGGCGCTGATCTTAATTACACTCATCCAATTACTAAAATGAATGCATTTCATCATGCTGCTTTTGACGGNAGAACTGAGATCGTTAAATACCTTGCATCCAAGGGCGCNGATCTTAATAAAAAAATGAATGGTGGTGTATCNATTATCCGTGTGGTGAAACAAGAAAAAGGTGATCAAAAAATGGTCGACNTACTTCTTTCTTTAGGTGTAAGTGAAGAAGGTTGCGAAGATAAGTGTCTTTAATCATTAAGGCTTCTTAATTAAACTATGAAAAATTTGCGTGTATTTTTAATATTATTATTAACCCTTTTTACTGTCCCTTCAAAAGCACATGATTCACTGAATGTAATCTCAGGGTTTACAAGTCCTGAGTCAGTGGTTCAAGATGCTAAGGGAAATATTTATGTCTCTGAGATCGGTGAATTTAATAAGGATAGTGATGGAAAAATTACGCGTATTTCAATTGATGGCAAACTTTCAACATTTGCAAGTGGTATGGACGATCCTAAAGGCTTAACCTTTATTGGCAAGTCTCTATATGTCACAGATAAGAATAGAGTTTTGAAGGTTGAACCCGATGGAAAATGGGCAGTATATGGAAGTACGATGGCATTTCCACAAACGCCTGTCTTTTTTAATGATATTACTTCAGATGAAGCTGGTAATTTATATATAAGTGATAGCGGTAACCTTAAAACAGGTGGCGCCATTTTTAAAATTGCCAAAGATAAAAAAGTTACTGTAATCCTCAATGAAGATACGCCTGAAATTTTAGCGCCGAATGGCCTTTTAGTTGTTAAAAATGATCTATACGAAGTAGATTTTGCAAGCGGCATTCTATATAAAATCAATTTGAAAACAAAATCTATCTTGAAAGTTGCTGAAGGCTTTGGTGGCGGCGATGGTTTAATTAAATCTGGGGATANTTTCTTTATTAGTGACTGGAAAAACGGAAAGATTTTTAAATTACAGCGNAACAAGGTCACATTATATAAAGAAGGTTTTACAGCTGCTGCTGACATAGCACTTTCTTATGATAAAAAATCAATTATCACTCCGGACATGAAAGCTGGTTCCGTAACCCTCGTTCCAATTCANTAATTGATTTGGCTATGGAGTTAAGAGCTAATTGCCTAAAGGCTCTTGCTATAAANGATTTAAATGAGAAATTAAATCGAGTTAAAGATATATACNAATCTTTTAAGTCTTATCAAGTNGNAATTGATTCAAAANCTGACATTCAAAATANCTTCCATTTACCAGGCGCACCCTTAAAACCTCAAATTGTNCCTCCAAGACTTGTTGAAAAAAGATCTGCCTCTACTGAGCATGGAAAATTAATATTNATTCATGCATTAGCTCATATTGAATTTAATGCGATTAATTTAGCGCTTGATATTATTTGGCGCTTTAAAAATCTTCCAGATCAATTCTATAGTGACTGGCTTCAAATTGCTTACGAAGAACATACGCACTTCAACTTACTTAATGACTATCTTAAAAAATTTGGTTTAAGCTATGGCAGCTTCAATGCACATAACAGTCTTTGGGAAATGGCTGATCGAACAAGTCACGACTTAATTCATCGATTAGCACTCATTCCAAAAACAATGGAAGCAAGAGGCCTAGATGTGACGCCCCCAATTATCGAAAAATTTAAGCAGCAAAAAGATGATGACATTGCGTCTATTCTACAAACTATTTANGAAGAAGAAATTCATCATGTATCTATCGGAAATATTTGGTATCGTTGGGCATGTGAATCTCAAAATCTAAACCCACATGAAACGTATAAAAAATTGCTNGTGTCTTATGATATTAAATTGAATTACCAAAAATTAAATAAAGAAGCGCGTTACAGAGCNGGCTTCTTAAAAGAAGAGCTTATTTAAACCTTAAAAAGATTTAATACACCTTTAAAGTCTGAGTGATTTAATTTAAATCGCGCTTTTTCTTGCACAATAGGCTTNGCGTGATACGCAATACTGTATTGGGCTTCTGCTAACATCTTTAAATCATTCGCCCCATCACCAATCACGATTGTATTTGATTTNTCGATGCTNAGTTTTGCTTGAAAATCTCTTACAGCTTGAGCTTTTACTTCATCATTGACAATTCGACCTAATACTCTACCAGTCAGTCTCTTNTCTTTAATTTCAAGTTGATTAGATATAGCAATATCAATCCCTAATTTATTCTTCACATAATCTGCAAAATAATCAAAGCCGCCTGATACAAGGACTGTTGTCACATTATTTTTGCGACAAGCCTCAATCCATGCCTGAGTGCCATCATTAAACTTTAATCTTTCTTCTATCACTTTGAAGAGCATCTCCTCTCCAAGTCCTTCCAATAAAGAAACGCGCTTGATTAGGCTTTGTGAAAAATCAATTTCGCCCATCATGGCACTTTTAGTAATTAAAGCTACATCTTGTTTTTTGCCGCACATATCTGCAATTTCATCAATACATTCAATTGAGATGAGTGTTGAATCCATATCCATCACGCATAGGCTAAATTCACTTAAAGCTCTGTAATTATCTAAAACTGCAAAATCTACTTGCTTAAGATGAAGCTGTTTTTTTAAATCAACTGGCAAGTCAGATTCAATCTCATATATGGCAGNATTATCATTGATAAGCGAATAAGGAGAAGCTGTCACTTGGCCTAAAATTTCAGAGATTTCTNTTAAATGACTTTGGAGACTATATGAAGACTGGACTAATAATTTCATGGTGTTTATAAGTGATATAAGCCTANAAATTAATAATTCTAACATTGCTATTAAAATATAATTCTTAACTGGCATGTTTATCTAAATTCNTAGAAAATAATGCTTATTTAGCTCCTTTTTTAACATGAATCTCCACGAATATCAGGCCAAACAATTAATTGCAAAATACGGNATTTCTGTGCCAAAAGGCATTGCAATTAAGTCTNTAGAGGAGGTGGATCAATCGATAGCCCAACTTGAATCTTCTTCTTATGTTATTAAAGCCCAAATTCATGCGGGCGGCAGAGGTAAAGCAGGTGGCATTAAGATTGTAACTTCTAAAAAAGAAGCAGTTGAGGCTGTAAATTCCCTTCTCCATAAAAAACTTGTTACTTATCAGAATAAACCAGATGGCCAACCTGTTAATGCTCTTCTTATAGAAGAGTCATGTGACATCGAAAAAGAATTATATTTTTCTATATTAGTTGATAGGCAGTCAGAAAAGATCGTCGTTATTGCATCTTCTGCAGGCGGTATGGAAATTGAGGAAATATCTAAAAATAACCCTGAAAAAATTATCAGAGAAACATGTAGTCCAATTAATGGCCTCATGGATTATCAATCTAGAAACATTGCCTTTGCATTAGGTTTGCCTAATGAAATGATTAATGATTTCGTTAGATTTGCTAGAAGTACTTTTAAAGCTTTTATTGAAAATAATTTAGCCTTATTAGAAATTAATCCGCTCGCTATCAATTCCCATAAAAAAATTATTGCTCTCGACTGTAAAATAAATGTCGATGACAATGCTCTTTATAAACAAAGAACATTAGCTGATCTCCGTGATTGGTCACAAAACGACTCTAAAGAAGCCGAAGCTTTTGATGCTGGACTTAATTACATTGCACTTAATGGCAANATTGGTTGCATGGTCAATGGCGCAGGTCTTGCTATGGCTACGATGGATCTTATCAAACTCTACGGTGGCGAACCTGCAAATTTTTTAGATGTNGGTGGTGGAGCTACTTCTGAAACAGTTGCCAAAGCTTTTAAAATTATTCTTGATGATAAAAATGTACAGGTTGTCTTGGTTAATATTTTTGGTGGCATTATGCGATGCGATATTATTGCTGANGGAATTATCGCTGCAATCAAAGAGGTTGGTATCAAAATTCCTATTGTCGTAAGATTAGAGGGCACTAATGTAGATTTAGGTAAAAAACTTTTACAAACAAGCGGTTTAAATATTAAGGCCGCAAACACNCTTACCGAAGCGGCAACGATCGCAACTAGTCTCATCAAAAAATAAAATGTCTATTCTCATTAATAAATCTACCAGGCTTATTTGCCAAGGCTTTACTGGCAAACAAGGTACTTTTCACTCAGAGCAAGCAATTACCTATGGTACAAAATTAGTCGGCGGGGTTACGCCTGGCAAAGGTGGGACATTACATCTTAATTTACCTGTATTTAATACAGTGAGAGATGCTATTAAAACAACTGGAGCCAATGCATCAGTCATCTACGTTCCTCCCGCTTTCGCTGCAGATTCAATTATCGAAGCCTCTGAAGAAGGTATTGAAATTATTGTATGTATTACAGAAGGTATTCCAATACAAGATATGATTAATGTGAAGGCGGCTATTCGCGCTAACCAATCTAAACTGATTGGCCCTAATTGTCCTGGCGTTATAACACCAGGCGAATGTAAGATTGGGATTATGCCTGGAAGTATTCACTTGCCTGGATCCATTGGCATTATTTCAAAATCAGGCACGTTAACTTACGAAGCTGTTCAACAAACAACAGTGCTTGGGTTAGGTCAAAGCACGTGTGTTGGCATTGGTGGCGATCCCATCAAAGGACTCAATTTTATTGAATGCTTACAAATGTTTGAAGAAGATAAAAATACTCAGGGCATTATATTAGTTGGTGAAATTGGTGGTTCAGATGAAGAATTGGCTGCTGAATATATCAAACAACACATAAAAAAACCTATTGCAGGTTATATTGCTGGCATTACAGCCCCTGAAGGAAAAAGAATGGGTCATGCGGGCGCTATCATTTCTCAAGGCTCTGGTCTTGCAATAGATAAAATTAAAGCGCTAGAAAAAGCCGGTGTGAACATGTCTAAGTCTCCTGCGGACATGGGGCTTACTATGCAAGCATTATTAAAAAAATAAAAATTGTATAAAAAAACTCTTNTCATCTTTTTTCTAATCACTTCTTTTTTTGCTTTTATAGCGAATGCGGAAGAGTCAGTAAATTACCTTTTAACAGCAGCATCAAAAGGCGACCTTGAGACAGTAAGCGCTATTTTGGAAAGCGGTGGAAATCCAAACAGTAAAGATGAAGATGGCGTCACAGCTCTTATGTATGCAGCAAGAAAAGATATGGATAAGATTGTGGCACTCTTAATTAAAAAAGGCGCATCAGTGAATGCAACTGAAAGTAACGGCTGGACTGCATTAATGTTTGCTGCAAAGAAAAATTATATACGATCAGCTCAGTTACTTTTAGATAATGGAGCAGATCCAAAAATAAGAGACAATGATGGATGGAGCGCTTATGGGCTAGCTGCGATATCAGGATTTCATAATATCGTAGATCTATTAATCAAACGCGGCATTGATCCCAATAACACTAACGATGCTGGTCAAACTGTTTTAATGTATGCCTCCAAAAACGGTGATATAAAAACAATTCAAACACTACTTGACCATGGTGCTGATCCAAATATCGTAGACAAATACAAATGCAGTCCTCTTATGTATGCTTCAAGAGAGGGTAATGCAGATGCGGTAAGTCTTTTTATAAAGCGTGGTGTAAAAATTGATTATGAAGATCAGTTTAATTGGACAGCACTCACTTGGGCCACGAAAAAAAATCATTTGGCAGTTTCAAAACTTCTTATAGTAAATGGCGCTAATATTGACCGAAAAGACTCGGATGGCACGCCTATAATTCACTATGCTGTAGCAAATAAATCTAAGGAAATGATTCAACTTTTTATTGAATCAAAAGTTAATTTAAAAGCAAAAGATCGCTACGGATTAACAGCTCTTGTATATGCGCTCAAAGCTAAAAATACAGAAATTGTTGACCTTATTAAAAATGCGGGTGGCAGTTACTAAAACTATGAAAATAGCTCTAGCACAAATAAATTCGTTTGTTGGTGATATTGAAAATAACAGCATTCTTATTATTAAGCGAGCCACAGAAGCTGCTGAAAACGGGGCTGAATTAGTTATTACTCCTGAACTCTCTTTGTGCGGCTACCCCCCTGAAGATCTTGTCTTAAGAGAAGATTTTCTTAAAGCATGTTCAAAATCACTGACGAGGATTGCGCAAGCCTTACCTTCTATAAAAGTAATTGTTGGGCACCCATTAAAAAAAGGCGGCAAAATATACAATGCAGCATCATTACTTTTTAATGGAAAAATTCAAGGTACCTATTTTAAAAAAATTCTGCCAAATTATGGCGTATTTGATGAAAATAGATATTTTGAGCCGGGTGAAAAAGAATTTATTTTTAAACATAAGAGTTTAAAGATTGGTCTTCTTATTTGCGAAGATGCTTGGAGNCTTTCCCCAAGCAAATTACTTAAGAAAAAATTAGTTGATGTCATTATTGTAGTTAATGCGTCCCCTTATGAAATAGAAAAATATGATGCTCGAGTAAAAATCATAACTAAGCTAGNTAAGGAAACAAAATCTACTGTGATCTACCTCAATGCAATTGGAGGTCAAGATGAGCTCATATTTGATGGTGGCTCTTTTGTTGTTAACAAACAAGCGAAGCTTACTCATCAGTTATCATTTTTTAAAGAAGAAACAGCGATTATTGATGTTTTTTTAAAAGCAAACATTAATAATACTTTTTATAACAAGGAAGCACATTTATATGAGGCGCTTAAATTAGGACTTAGAGATTATGTAGTTAAGAATAACTTTAAAAGCATATTTATAGGTCTATCTGGTGGTATAGATTCTGCTTTGGTTCTAGCGCTAGCAAATGACGTATTTGACAAANGAGATATTACTGCTGTCATGATGCCTTCAGAATTTACCGCAAAAATAAGCATTATTGAATCTCGCAAAATGATTAAAAATACAGGTGTCAATTACAAAGAAATAGATATTCAATCTATTTTTAAACTTTTTAGAAAAACATTATCAAGCGAATTTAAAAATAAGCCTTTTGATACAACTGAAGAAAATTTACAGGCTCGCATCAGGGGTGTTTTATTAATGGCTTTGTCTAATAAATTTAGTGGGCTTGTAATATCAACAAGTAATAAAAGTGAAACTGCTGTAGGTTATACAACCCTTTATGGAGATATGGTAGGAGGTTTTGCACTTCTTAAAGACGTCCCAAAAACATGGGTTTATAAATTAGCACATTATAGAAATTCAATATCAAAGATCATTCCAAATGAAATCATTAAAAGACCACCTACAGCTGAATTAAGGCATGACCAGCTTGATCAGAATAGCCTCCCTAAATATGAAATTCTTGATAAGATAATTGAGCTTTATATTGAAAAAGATCTAGATATAGCGTCGATTGTAAAAGAAGGTTTTTCTAGTAAAAATGTGAATCGCGTTGTAAAGTTAATCAATAATAACGAATTTAAAAGAGCTCAAAGTCCCATAGGGCCGAAAATTACGCATAGGGCGTTTGGTAAAGACAGAAGATACCCCATAACCTTTAAACATTAATGTATATGAAGAAGGAAATTAGATGAAAAAAATTGAGGCAGTAATTAAACCATTTAAATTAGACGAAGTAAGAGAGGCTCTTTCTGAAATTGGTATAAATGGGATTACAGCGACGGAAGTTAAAGGGTTTGGAAGACAAAAAGGCCACACTGAACTCTATAGGGGTGCAGAGTATGTAATTGACTTTTTACCCAAAATTAAATTAGACATTATTGTTTCAGACAAAATGGTTAAAAAAGTCATTGAAGCAATATCTACAGCAGCACATACCGGAAAAATTGGCGATGGGAAAATTTTTGTAAGTAATATTGAAGAGGTAGTGAGGATTAGAACTAGTGAAACGGGTGAATCTGCTATTTAATTAGAAAAAAACTTTCTTACCCTTTCAAGATCTTCGGGGGTATCAACTCCAGCCGAGGGCGTGTCATTTGATTGAACAACACCAATCTTGTAACCTGCATATAGAATTCTAAGCTGCTCCAACTTTTCAATGTCCTCCAATTCAGCTTCCCCTATTCTATTAAAGTCTTTTAGAAACTTAGCACGATAAGCATAGATTCCAATATGTTTATAGAATCCTTTTCTTCCAATTATCTTTTGAGTAAACTCATCTCTAGGAAATGGAATAGGCGCTCGACTAAAATATAAGGCTTGTGAATTTTTATCAAGTACGACTTTGACATTATTTGGATTTATAAAATCATTGTAATCTGAGATAGAATGGCACGCTGTAGAAACAAATACTTCTTTTTGATAATCTAAATATTCTGCAACTTGATTAATTAATAATGGATCAATAAGCGGCTCATCTCCCTGAACATTAACAACAATCTCGTTATCTGACCAATGCATCAAATTAACAACCTCTGCTAATCGATCAGTGCCAGATTTATGATTAATATTAGTCATGATTGCTTTATACCCAAACTTTTCAACAGCATCAAAAATCCTTTGATCGTCAGTTGCAACCACAGCCTCATTAGCCTTGCTTTTTAATGATTGCTTTACAACATGAATCACCATGGGAATGCCAGCGATATTCAAAAGAGGCTTCCCCTCTAGTCGGCTACTCTGATATCTCGCTGGAATAATAATTTTAAATGTCATGAATAATCTTCGTCACTCTTGATTACTCTCGCCTCACTCTCCAGCAAAATTGGAATACCATCTTTAATCGGATAAGCAAGTTTAGCCGACTTCGATATAAGCTCATTTTGTTCTTTTTTATAGATTAATGGCCCCTTAGTAACTGGGCAAACTAAAATTTTTAATAGATTTTTATCCATGGGCTATATTTTTCATTTTATTCAAAATAAGATCAGTAAATTTTGAGTCAATTTCAGCAACAACTGGCAAATACCAAAAATTATCCCTAGCAAACTTTTCGCATTTAATAGCGTCTTTCTCAGTCATTATAATATTCTTATCACTCATCGTTTTAAAATCTTTTTTTGTAAAACGATAATGATCTTTATAAGGAGAGCTATCAAATACCAAACCTAATGCCTTTAGGTAATTAAAAAAACGATCTGGGTTTCCAATGCCAGCTACTGCATGAAGGTTGTTTAAGCGCACCTTATTTAATGGAATTTTTTTCTTGGTTTTTAGATTAATTAGGTAATAACTCTTATATTTCATGAGATAGCTACCATCTATCACTTTTTTTTCATTACAGACGATAGCATCTACAGCTTTTACTTTTCGCTTAGACTCCCTTAATGGCCCTGCTGGAAGAAGATGCCCATTCCCAAATCTTCTAGTCCCATCTATGACTAAAATTTCCATATCACGCTTTAGACGATAATGCTGCATTCCATCATCAGATAAAATGACATCTATTTTTTTATATTTTTTAATAAGTGCTTTTGCAGCCAATACCCTATCTTTTGCAATAAAAACTGGTAGATGGGTATGTTTATGAATCAAAATTGGTTCATCACCAATATTTTGCACATCACTTTTTTGATTTACCTCACATACACCATTTCTTTTAGAGCCATACCCCCTGCTTATGATTCCAGGATGGTATCCATTTTTCTTCAATTCATTTGCGAGATGAATCACTAAAGGAGTTTTACCGGTACCGCCTGAAGTTATGTTTCCAATAACAATTACNGGGACCTGCATCTTAAAAGACTTTAAAAGATTAAATCGATAAAGATATTTTCTAGTAAAAGATATTAGGAGATAAATTGCTGATAACGGCAGAAGAAATAAAGAAGCTAAGCTCTTTGAGTAATGAAGCTTAGAGAGAGCCTTGTATGCTATCAAAATGCTATTTCAGACCTTTTTTGTACAAGGTTGAATAATGTTTGCATCGCCTAATTAATTCTGNATGTGTTCCAACATCAATAACTTTGGATTTCTCAATTACAACAATTCGATCAGCATTTAAAATTGTAGACAATCTATGTGCTATGACTATAGTTGTTCTATTTTTCATTAGATTATCCAAGGCAGACTGAACATATTTTTCTGAGTGAGAATCAAGTGCTGAAGTTGCTTCGTCAAGAAGAAGTATTGGTGCATTTTTTAAAATTGCACGGGCAATTGAAATTCTTTGTCTTTGCCCTCCAGATAGCCTAACCCCCCTATCGCCGATTTCATGGTCTAGTTTATTCGGAAGGGGATCAATAAATTCCCAAGCATTTGCTGCGATAGCAGCTTTTTTAACTTCCTCTTCACTTACTGGTCTTTCTAAATTGCCATAAGCTATATTATTCATTATTGTGTCATTAAATAAGATTGTATCTTGGCTTACCAATGAAAACTGACTGCGCAGATTTTTTAACTTTAAATCATTAATATTAATACCATCTAGAAAAATTTTGCCTTGATCAATTTGATAAAATCTTGGCAATAAATTAATGAGTGTTGTTTTTCCTCCGCCTGATTTACCTACAAGCGCTACTTTCTCGCCAGGCTTAATAATCAAATTGATACCTTCGAGAATATTGTGCTTACTATTTTGGTATTTAAATGTTAAGTCAGATATTTTTATATGCCCTTTTGCCCGATTGATTAATTTTGAACCACGATCAATTTCTGAGGGTTCGTCCATCAATCCAAATACACTTTTAGCAGCTGCTATAGCAATTTGAATTTTGTCATTTATTGAGGTTAAGCTTTTAATTGGGGCAATGATCATCAACAAAGCAGCAAAAAAAGCAGCAAATTGTCCTGCCGAAAATTTGCCAAATGAATAAAAGGCAATTCCAGATAATGCCACGCCTGCTAAAATTTCTACTGTAAAAGAATTTAAAGATGCAATCCTTATAAGCTTTGCTTGGATTTTCCTTATTTTTTCTGAAATTTTATTAAACCGACTAACTTCGTATTGGCCTGTTCCAAATATTTTAACGATTCTTTGTGCAGCTATAGCCTCATCAGATGCCATGATTAACTCCCCATTTGCATTCTGCGAAATCGTTCCTGCAGCTCTAAGCCTTGGAGACATTATTTTAAGGTAATAGGCCAAGATTGGAGCTAATAATAAAAATACTAGTGTAAGTTTCCAGTCCAAATAAATCATATAACAAACTATCCCAATAAAACTTATTCCGTCCTTAATGAGATTAAATCCTATATCTGTAATCACATTTGAGAGCTGCTGAACATCACTATTTAATTTAGAGACAATGTGACTTGATGAATTTTTGTCAAAAAAATTCATGGGCAACATCATAATTTTCTTNAATAGATCAGACCTAAGACTTTCAACAACCTTCAATGAAGTTGATTTCATAAAATAACTCGAAAATANCCCTGACAAGGCTCTTATCGACATAACCAAAAGAAGAAGTAAAGCTAGGGAAGATTGTTTATCTGCAATTTCCGANCCAAACCCCTGATCAGTAATTTTTTTAATAATAGCGAGAAATGCTGTATTAGTTAATGACAGCACAATCAATGAAACTAAACTTAAAGATAGAATAAACTTATGTTGCCAAGTATATTTAAACAGTCTTTTATAAAGATATCTAAAATTAATTGGCTGTGATGCAGTTATTTTTTTAATATTTTTTGCCATTAGGCCAAGAAAAACTAACTTTTTTAAAGTTTAGTTAACTTTTGTTGAGAATGTAATATGGGTTAACCCTGCCTGTCTTGAGGCTTCCATGACGTTAATGACGGACTGATGCTCACATTTTGCATCTGCATTAATAATTACCGGAAT
>JGI24768J34885_10000108_pt1 | contig 21818 bp, 18 predicted proteins | sample LakOntMetagenome_FD_34885 | JGI IMG/M metagenome (IMG submission 34885) | reverse complement strand
GCTGTCATCGGCATGCTATCGATTGGCCTTTATCAGTGGAACTCGCATAAATCGGCCTTCGCACCAACGAATCAAATCAACCAACAACCGAGTNATGACAACGGCGTTCAAACCGAAGCGCAAACCCACATTCGAACTCAAACCCGAACCCAGCAACTCATCAGCATNCCCTTGTGGTTTTTGGCCTTTTCGATGATGCTTGGCATACAGAAATATCTGCCAAACTACGCCGAAAGAAAACAACTTCTTTTTGATTTAACCAAAACGCAANCCCATACAAAACTTTTGATTCAACAACCNGATGGAGATGTAGCAAATCTAAAGGACAGCGNAGCGAAAATAGCTCAATGCGCTTTCTCAAAAAGGTTCGCTATGGGGATTGAGTTACGAAACAGCCATCGCTTCAAAACTGATCGGCTTAAAGGAGACTCGTACTGTAAAAATCATGTCGCCCGAGGAAATCAAAGATTGGCCAACCACCAACGAATTCATCGCAGACAGCCTTTTCATTGGTGCACCCTTTGAGCAACCACAACCCATCCATCGATTGAATCCCCAATATTTTAGATTTTCAAAAAATCAATATTACCATGTCAATCCCAAGTAATGGGCAGCAAGAACACTGAACATCACGCAACTTTCTCAACGCATTTTAAACCAACTCAGTAGGCAGCAACAACACTGAACATCAAACAACTTTCTCAACGCGATTTAAACCAACTAAGAATCAGGATTCCGTTAAATACAGTTAACGAACAAAGAAAAAGGGGGCCTAGGCCCCCTTTTTCTTTGTTCGTTAAACCAAATGCCCAATCACATCGAAAGGACATTCGCAAAATCAATATCTGTAAGTATCCTTTTTGAAAGGACCGTTCAAATTCACGCCGATATAATCCGCTTGCTCCTGGGTTAACTCAGTCAACTCAGCACCGATGTGCGCCAAGTGCAATTTCGCTACCTTCTCATCCAAGTGCTTTGGCAACACGTAAACCTCATTTTTGTAGCTGGCGTGGTTGTTCCACAATTCCAACTGAGCCAAAGTTTGGTTGGTGAAGCTATTACTCATCACAAAGCTAGGGTGACCCATTGCGCAACCCAAGTTCACCAAACGACCTTCAGCCAATACGATGATTTCGTTGCCATTCAAGTTGTACACGTCAACCTGTGGTTTGATGGTGTATTTGGTATTACCATGGTTTTGATTCAACCAAGCCATATCAATTTCATTGTCGAAGTGACCGATGTTACAAACGATGGTTTTATCCTTCATCGATTCGAAATGCTTCGCCGTAACGATGTTACAGTTACCTGTAGCAGTTACAACGATGTTCGCCTGAGGGATCGCTTTATCAATGTGTACCACGTGGTAGCCGTCCATCGCTGCTTGCAAAGCGCAAATCGGATCGATTTCTGTTACCATCACACGTGCACCTGCACCGCGCAAAGAATCGGCAGAACCTTTTCCTACGTCGCCATATCCGCAAACCACAGCCACTTTACCGGCCATCATCACATCAGTAGCTCTGCGGATTGCATCCACCAAACTTTCTTTACAACCGTATTTGTTATCGAATTTGCTCTTGGTTACGCTATCGTTTACGTTGATCGCAGGGATGTGCAAAGTGCCTTTCGCCATGCGCTCATACAAACGGTGAACACCCGTAGTGGTTTCTTCACTCAAACCTTTGATACCGGCAATCAATTCAGGGTATTTATCAAATACCATGTTTGTCAAATCACCGCCATCGTCCAAAATCATGTTCAATGGCTGTTGGCCTTCACCAAAATGCAATGTCTGTTCGATACACCAGTCAAATTCCTCTTCGTTCTGACCTTTCCAAGCATATACAGAAATACCAGCCGCAGCAATTGCCGCAGCGGCGTGATCTTGGGTTGAAAAAATGTTGCAAGAGCTCCAAGTTACCTCAGCACCCAATTCAGCCAACGTTTCAATTAGAACCGCCGTTTGAATGGTCATGTGCAAGCAACCCGCGATACGAGCACCTGCCAAAGGCTTAGACGCACCAAATTCGGCGCGTAGTGCCATCAAACCAGGCATTTCAGCCTCGGCCATTTTAATTTCTTTCCTACCCCATTCTGCCAATGAGATGTCTTTTACTTTGTAAGGAACGTATGTAGATTGCGTTGTCATTGTTAAAATTTGCGCAAAATTAGTCAAGATACGGCACATTACCCCAATGTTACACCAAGAAAGATGCAACAATCACGATCATTTTTGTTAAACTTTCAACGCATTAAATCGCTCAAATTCAATCAATCCGGTTAAAAACCGCAGTTACAACCGGTATTTTTGGCCTTCACATGCCCCCGTTTGGCAGAACCACAACCCTGCGCCGCTAAACCCACACAAATCACCAACAACATCAAACAAAATTTCCCAACTGGATGGCCAAACTTCATAATTTTTTGCATTTAACACAAATATACACTTTGAGATATCAATCCCATCATGCGCTTGTTGTAAAATTGCAGTTGAATGATGACACTGATTTCCATCCTTGATTTTGCCAAAGATTGGCTGTTACACCTCGACGATAAACTAAACTACCTAGTAGGAGAATATAAAAATCTCACCTACCTCATTTTATTTGCCATTGTTTTCGTTGAAACAGGACTTGTGGTTATGCCACTGCTACCGGGAGACTCCTTGTTGTTTGCCGCCGGATCTATTGCTGCCATGGACGGACATCCATTGAATATTTTTGTTTTAATACCCCTACTCATCGTTGCCGCGTTACTGGGCGATAATACCAATTATTTCATTGGCTCCAAACTCGGCATCAAAGTGTTTGACCTCAAATGGAAACTCCTCAAACGCGAATACCTCGAGCAAACCGAGGCGTTTTACGAAAAACATGGTGGATACACCCTCATCATGGCGCGCTTTGTCCCCATCGTGAGAACTTTCGCCCCTTTTGCCGCTGGATTGGGCTCAATGACATACAAAAAGTTCATCGGCTACTGTATCGCAGGTGCCGTTCTTTGGGTAACGAGCATCACCACTTTGGGATATTTGTTGGGCTCTATTCCTTGGGTGCACGACCACTTTGAAACCGTGGTGTTTGGCATCATTGGCATTTCTATTCTGCCCATCCTTTTCAACGCGGTGAAGGCAAAGTTGAAAAAGTAATCATTCAAGCCATCACTCAACAACCCGGTTTCACGCCATGACATCTACCAAAGCGTTTCGATTGGGATTGATTGGCCACCCAGTATCGCATTCCAAATCACCGGAAATCTTTGCGAAGTTTTTTGAGCACCACTTTCAAACAATTGCTCAAGTTGAAAATTTTTCGTCGGCACCTCAATCGGGGACCGCAGAATATCAACTCTTTGATTTGCCAGATTTAACCCAATTCAATACTTGGCTCGAGGGCGAAACAAACAACCCTTCCCCCTTGGTGGGATTCAACGTCACTGTACCCCACAAAACCGCCATCATTCCATACCTAGATGAGTTGTCACCGGCCGCACATCACTTAAAGGCAGTGAACACTGTGATCATCCAACACAACCCAGATACCCAGAAGCCCCATTTGGTAGGACACAACACCGATGTGATTGGTTTCGAAAAATCATTGGAACAAATACTCAATATCACCCCAAGCACAAACTACAGTATCCCAAAACTCGCCATCATTCTTGGCAACGGTGGTAGCGCCAAGGCGGTGCGTTACGTGTTAGACCAACACCACATTCCGCACCAAACTTGGCATCGCGGTCAAATTCTCAACCCCGTAAATCCGGCATTGAATCAAAGCATTTCGCTCACCGCAACCATCCCCAATCACGCATTGATCGTACAAACCACACCCGTGGGCATGTGGCCAAACACAGAGGATTGCTTAGACTTCCCTTTTGAACAATTGAACGATACCCATTGGGTGATTGACCTGATCTACAACCCCGAAACCACTGCCTTTATGAAAAATTGCATCCAACGAGGCGCAACAGTGATGAACGGAAAATGCATGTTGCAAAAACAGGCCGAAGCGGCTTGGGAAATTTTCCATCAAAATCTCTGAGTGTACTTTGGCACAGATTCTATAAACGCTGATAATTGTCAGTGTTTCGATGAAAATTAAATCGGATTTTCGCAGTCAATTCAACAAATTAAAGCATGGGAACTGCGCCCAAAAACAAATGCTTGTTTGTTATTTAAAATCATTCTAAATTTGCACACAATGGAAGCCACAGCCGATCTTCTCAAAGAGGGTGAGAAAGCCAAAATTGCCGGACTCAAAGAAGGCCAATTTTCGCTCAAACTCGCAGAAATGGGCTGTGTGCCTGGCACCGAAATCATGCGGTTGTACCAATCAGCCGGTGGCTCAAACATCGCGTATCGCATAGATACCTATTTGCTTGGCTTGAGAAAAGAAGAGGCCTCTCTCATCGAGGTTGAACCCTTAGACACCAGCATCGCATGAGCTTACCCAAACGCATTGCCTTTGTAGGCAACCCCAATTGTGGGAAATCTACACTGTTCAATCGACTCACGGGCCTTACGCAAAAAACCAGCAACCTACCCGGCACCACCGTTGAAGCTTCTTCAGGGCAAGTAAACATACTCAATCATAAAATCGAGTTGATTGATTTGCCAGGCATCTATAGTTTGTTCACCCAATCCGAAGACGAAAGATTGGTGGTTCAACACCTGGCCGGATTTGGAGAAGAGAAACCAGAAGCCTTGTTGCTGGTCATTGATTCTTCAAACCTTCGCAGAAACTTACTACTCTATTCCCAAGTGGCCGAGCTCGGAATACCCGCTGTTTGTGTGCTCACCATGAGCGATTCTGCCAAACGCAGAGGCGTAAAGGTTGATATCGAAGCCCTGGAAAAGGAATTGGGTATCCCTTGTATTTTCTTCAATCCTAGAAAAGAAAAAGACATCGCCCCGGTACTGGAATTGCTACAAAAAGCAAGAACGCCAAAACTCTTGGGCGAGGCCACCAACTTGGCAAACAGACTCCAAGAATATTGGGGCAACACCAAATTACCCGGCCTTTCAGAGGAAACACTCAGGCGCTATATCAACATTGAAAAAGTACTTGGCGTGGCCACCACAAAATTCCCCGTGGGCATAAAAAGCATCACCATCAAACTGGATCAGTGGTTCACCCACAAATGGATGGGATACATCCTGTTTGCGCTCATCATGATGGTCTTGTTCCAAGGCGTATTCAGCTTGGCAACCAAACCCATGGAATGGATCGAAATGGGCTTTCAATGGCTAAGTAGTACCGTTGAAACCTTATTGCCATCCGGAATGATCACCAATTTCGTCACCCAAGGCATCATTGGTGGCTTGGAAGGCGTAGTGGTCTTTGTACCACAAATTTTCATCTTGTTCTTCCTCATAGGCATCCTCGAAGATTCAGGATACATGGTGAGGGCCTCTTTCATCACTGATCGATTGATGCGCAAATTGGGACTCAACGGCAGAAGCATCATTCCACTGATCGGTGGATTTGCCTGCGCGATTCCAAGCATCATGGCCACTCGGAGCATCAAAAGCAAAAGAGAACGCCTGGCAACCATGTTGGTAGTCCCCCTCATGAGCTGCAGCGCGCGACTCCCTGTTTATGTTTTACTCGTGAGCGTGGCGATACCCTTCGCCGAGTTCTGGGGACCTTTCCACGCACAAACATTCGTGATTACCGCCGCTTACATGTCGGGCATCATCGTCGCCATTATTCTCGCATTCATTTTCAGATTGTTTCAAAGCAAACAAACGCATGGTGAGTTCATCCTAGAACTGCCCGCCTACCAACGTCCTCGACTGCAAACCGTTATTCACCAAGCTTGGTTGAAATGCTTGAGCTTTTTATCCGAAGCCGGTAAAGTCATTGTGATCATTTCAATGATATTGTGGTTTTTATCCAATTTCGGCCCATCCAAAGCGATGAAAACTGCAGAAACAGAAGGCGTAATTCTCTCGCAACTCGACCCTTCGCACGAAAGCGAGATCAAAACCAACCTCCGTTTAGAAGCCAGTTATGCAGGACATTTGGGCAAAGCCATTGAACCCGCCATTGAACCATTGGGTTACGATTGGAAAACTGGCATCGCCCTAATCACCAGCTTTGCCGCCAGAGAGGTTTTTGTAGGCACGATGGCTACCCTCTTCCAATCCAATGAAGAAGACGAAGCTGGAATCCGCCAAAAAATGCAAGCCCAAATCAACCCAAAAACCGGGAAACCACTGTATGGATTGCCTTACGCGCTCAGTTTGATTGTGTTCTACGCCTTCGCCCTACAATGCATGAGCACCATGGCCGTGATGAAACGGGAAATTGGCAGTTGGACATGGCCCATCGCCCTGTTTTTCATCTATGGATTGATTGCCTATATCGGCGCATATGCGGTATTCAACATCGCCAATCAACTGCTGGTTAAATAATAGCCAAAAATTCAACAAATTATTGCGTTAAGGACAAATCGCCTATCAGCGATACAAATAAAATGTTGTATTTTTGCAAGGCTGAATTTATATCAGTAACCCAACCCATTTAAGAATAGACAACAGTACACATGAGGCAGTTAAAAATTTCAAAACAATTTACCAATCGCGAGAACAAATCGCTCGACAAGTACCTGAACGAGATTTCAAAAGTGCCAATGATCGACGCCCAAGAGGAAGTTGAATTGGCCAGAAGAATTCGTGAAGGCGATCAAGCCGCATTGGAAAAATTGGTAAATGCCAACCTGCGTTTCGTAGTATCTGTTTCAAAACAATACCAAAACCAAGGCCTTACCCTGGGTGATTTGATCAATGAAGGCAACATGGGCCTCATCAAAGCCGCAAAGCGATTCGATGAAACCCGTGGTTTCAAATTCATCTCATACGCCGTTTGGTGGATTCGTCAAAGTATCCTTCAAGCTTTGGCCGATCAAAGTCGTATCGTTCGTTTGCCCCTCAACAAAGTGGGTAGCTTGGGAAGAATCACGCAAGCCTCTGCCCGCCTAGAACAAGAATTGGAGCGCGAACCCACACCCCAAGAAATTGCTGAATCACTAGAAATATCACTATCAGAAGTAGAAAACGCTTTGCGTTCATCTGGTCGTCATTTGAGCATCGATGCCCCATTGGCTGAAGGCGAAGACAATACATTGTTGGGCGTTTTGGATCAAAACGATGAACCCAACCCAGACATGCCATTGTTGAACGAATCTTTACAGAACGAAATCAACCGTGTAATCTCTACCCTATCAGATAAAGAGCGTGATGTATTGAAATACTATTTCGGATTGGATGGCAACGCCGCCCATACCCTTGAAGACATCTCTGAAAAAGTGGGATTAACCCGCGAACGCGTACGTCAAATCAAGGAAAAAGCTTTGCGTCGCCTACGCAAATCAAGCAAGAGTAAAATTCTTAAGACCTACTTGGGATAATCACGTATTCAATTCACAGTGGTCGCTGCGATTGTTGTCTTGATATTCATGGCGATCCTCATTTGGAGATTGCGCAAATAATCAACACAAGCAAAGACATTTAAAGTCACCCTATAAACGAGAAAAGGGGCGCCATGGCGCCCCTTTTCTCGTTTATGGTGGAGATCCCCCAACCCTAATGCGTCTTATTTTATAATCGTTACAGTACCCTTGTAAGCATGCATCACCCCATCAATGTATCGGAATGTTACTGCGAACGCATATGGACCTTCCATTACAGGCTCACCTTTCGAATCCAAACCCTTCCATCCTATAGCCGGATCCTCTGAGTAAAACAAAATCTCACCCCAACGATTCACAATCGTCATTCTATACTTCGAAAGTCCAAATGATTGGAATGGCTTAAAATCCTCGTTCAACCCATCGATGTTCGGAGAAAATGCCGTGGGCAAATAAAACAACAACTCTGGCTTCAAGAAAATGTTCTTGCTCAACGTATCGCTACATCCACTCGCATTACTTGCAATCAATGTGGCCTTAAAATCGCCAGTTCCCGAGAATGTCATAAAGAATGGCAATCCAGAATTGCTCATTTGACCGTCTTGGAACAACCAATTATACGTATCCGTATTCTTGCCCTTAAAAGTAAATTTCCAATCGGTTTCTAAACCCCTCGAAAGCAAATACTCACCATCAAAATCAGCCACCGGCTTGGGCTGAACCGTTATCGGCAGGGCCGCCGAAGTAGTGGCACAACCTTTATCAGAAGTCACTATCAACGAAACATTGTAAGAACCATCGGTGGCGTAGGCCATCAGCGGATTGGCCACAGAAGCAGTAAATCCATTGCCGAAATTCCAATTATAACTCGCAATTGAGCCCCTATTCACTTTTGCATTGGAACCAAACTGAATGGGCACCTCAGCGCAGGCATTCATACCAGAAATTGTCACGGATGGATGCTCATTTACGCGCATCACCATCGATTTCGAAGTACCACAACCCTTATCGCTCACAACCCTCAATGTCACCAAATAATCACCGGTATCGGGCAATGATTGCGCAGGAATGCTCTTCACCGTAGCCAGCGGCACCCCCTTCACCAACCACGTATAAGCCACACCAGTTGCAGAATTCTCCGCCGTAATATTACTTGTAACAAATGAATTTCCGGTTAAACATTGCTCCGCGTTGTTCACCGCAAAATTCGCTTGTGGCACCGGCCAAACATTCACACTTTTCACTACCGAGTCTTTACAACCCGAAGCCGACGTCAACACCAACTTCACATCGTATTTACCCGCTCCCAAATAACCTTTTCCCGTGATGCTCTTATTGGTAGATTTTGTCCCGTCACCCAAAGACCAATCACTGGTATAGGTAGATCCAAAAACGGTATTGTCTGTAAAAGTGAATTGATGTCCGCCCAAACAAGCCGTATCCTTACTCGTGGTAAAAGATGCTTTCGGCGATGCCACTAAACTCACCACCACACTGGTAGAATCGTAACACCCATCATCGGTGCTGATGCTGTGGAAAACGCGATAATTACCCATCGCAGCAAACGACCTCACAAAGGAATCGCTAGAACCACTTCCGCCATCAGAGCTCGTCCAAGCATGCGTTCCGGCGCCAGTCCATGGATTTCTCTGTTTGAAGGTGAACTTATTGCCCGACAAACACTGTTGTTTTCCAGGCACGCTGATATCTGCATCCGGCATTCCGAAAACCTCTACTTCTCTTTGGAACGAATCCTTACATCCGGCTTCGGTTGTTGCGATAATGCGAACCCAATACTTACCGGGCGAAGTGAATGTTTTATTCGGAACGATCTTCGCGTAATTGTATGTACCATTTTGATACTTCCAATCAGACTTAGAATTCAAAACAGCGTTCTTCGGCGCAGTACTTGCATCCGATAAGTTAAAGAAGTGTCCCTGGAAACATTGAGATGAATCCGTGACTTGGAAATACGCTTTTGGCTCTGGCGCTACAAACACCTTCACCGTATCGATATCAATACAACCATAATCTGAGGTGTTTTTCAAAATCACTCGGTGCCACCCTGTATCGGCAAATTTCACCGCCTTGATGGCTTTAGTGGTAGCCGTTTGATTGTTCTTGTACGACCATCCCGTAGTGTAAGTCCCTGCTGAAATACTTGATTCCTCGGTAAAGTCAAACTCGTTGTTTTTAAAACAAATACTTACCTGTTTGATATCAATTTTATTCACGGGCGCCGGTCGAACTACAAAGGTAGAATCCACCGTATCCCTACATCCAAAAGGCGTAATCGTAATCAAACGCACTTTGAAATTGCCCTCAGTTTTGTATTTGTACTTGGTAGTATAAGGCGCCGAAGTATCGGTAAACCCGTTCCCGAAATCCCAAATCGATGAACCCACACCCTCATTGCTCACGGAACTGTCTGTCATGGTGATTTCACTGTTCTGACAGAAATAACTTGACGATGCGGCCAATTTCGCCAAAGGATAAGGATACACAACCAGCAGGGTATCCAGCGTATCCCTACAGCCTTTTTGCGACTCTACGATGTATCTCAACTTATTGGTGCTGATTGTATCGAAAGTATATTTAAACCGCGATGTATCCCTACTCACAAAGAACTGCTTGTAATCATCGAACAATCTCCAACGAGATATTTTCCAAGCATCATTGTTATACTTTGTACCATCGGTCATCACAAAACGATTCGTCTTGTAACACATATCCAACGTATCAAAATTGATTTTGGCATTCAAAGCATCCGCACGCCTCACCCACGAAGAATCAATGGTCGCACAATTTGTTGACGTATCCAACACCCGCAACCACACTTTGCCCTCTTTGGTCATTGTGAACGTCTGCAACCTAGAAGAATCCTGCCACTTATACAGAAACTTATTGGATGTAGGCGCAGTAAACAGCAACTTCACCGCCGTTGAACACTGTGTGCTTGTATCTGGCAAATCAAAAACTGGACCTTGCTTAATGGTAATAATTTTACTCCTTGTGATGGTATCTACCAGACCACAATCCAAGGTAACGGGTATTTTCACAACCACATAATAGGTTCCAATTTTCTTGAATTTATGATATACCACTTTACCCGTGTCTCTTGTGCCATCGCCAAAATTCCAACGATACCCTTTGATTTTGGGCTTGCCATTCACAACCGCTTCAATCTTTACATCCTCTCCAGGACACTGTGTCTTGCGGGTTACCTTAATATCATAATCCACATTCTCAAAAACAGCACCAGCAGAATAGGCATAGCTCTCATACGGACCCACACCATACGCTACACAAATAAAACCACTATCGCTCTGAACGGTATTTGAACTTGGATTGTTCACCTTCACCATCGCATAAGCGTATTTCGCACCAACGTTGGTAAACGCACTCGCCGCCAAACTCGACCCGTTCACCTTTACAGAACTCTTGGCTCGCTGATCCACTAGAATATTCACCCAGTGTTGGTTCATGTTGCTCGTTGTAGCTGTACCTACCAATGTTTTAATCAAACGCTGATTTACATCGGGAGAAATGAACATCGCAGGATCTCCCGCTGTACCTCCCAAACCAGAACAAACACCATTCTTCATGTACTGAATTACATAAGCTGGTTTATCCGTGGAAACACTCACCGCCGTAGCACTCGTTACGTGTTTATAAATCCACTGTCCCTTTTTCAAAATGGTATTATCCAAAGTACCATTGACATACACTTTGGTTGTATCACTGGCCGCCATAACCTTATAAGCGTATCCACCTGTTTGACCGCTGAATGGCATCAGCACATAATCCTTACCCAATGCCAACGTTGGCAGAACTTGCGTATATAAATGATCCCTACCATTGATACCTGAACCACAATTCCCTTTGGTTACGTGGCTAGATCTGGCACCAGAAAACACGTTTATCTTGCCACATCCTTCCACTACCCGCACTCGCGTACCAGTTAAATCACCTTTAATTGCGCCGGTTGTAGACCAAGACGTTGCCGCCGGGTCCGTGTTATTCGTGCCATCCGTATTCTTTGATTGAACCTCATACACTTGCCCCTTCGCCAAAGTCACCGTAAATGGCGAACCCGCTGTTTTGCCCCCCTTGGTATCCGCCGTTGGTGTGATTTCAACTTTCACATTTGCATCCATCCCCACAATAACAAATTCACTTTCCGCCCACCGATTCGAAGTAGGAAAACCCGCAGTTCCCGCATTGTTCGGAAAACTGGCGATATAAAACTCTGGCGCAGATGGAATGCTCTCATACGGCAGCACAAACGTGGCATCAGAACGATTCAATTCCAAATTCAAACAGTACACATTCACCGGGTCCTTTGCCACAATCCGCAACCCTTTCTTGCTATTCACATCCGTTGATCCAAATTCGGACCCCGTGGGGTAGTAATAAGTCCTGTCTACTTCGATGCGATTCACCTTACCCGCCGTAATATTTACGGTCTGATTTGATCCAGCCACCCGGGGATTGTCTAAAACCAGACTCGTATTCACCTCAGACGTCACAAACAACAACAATGTATCAGGCAATCCACCACTCCGTGTTTCCATCTCCATGAAACTCATGTAAAAAGTTTTACCCGTTGAAGTAATCTGTGCTGAAGTTTTTTTGCTTCCAAACGTCAAAAACAAAATGGAAATGAAAGCAATTTTGTATAGTAATTTCATGCTAAATGTTAGTTCGTGTTATGTACAAAGTACATAACGCAAAATCACAAGGTTTTGTTGCCTGAGATTCAAAAAAAATGGAGGACTTGCGCTACTTATTGACAATTACCATACAATCAGGCAATTGCACCACTAAAAACAATTTCATCGTTCCAATAAATCGCCACAAATTGACCCGCCGTCACCGCCTTGTCTGGGGCTGAAAAAACCACCTGAAAACCCCCATCAATTTCTAACAATTTACAGCCCACTAGGGCTTGCCTGTAACGAAATCTACACACCAATTCTGAAGAGTCCAAAACCGCCTCTTTCAAACTGGGTCTCACCCAATGTGCTTCCTCGTGCCTCACAAACAACCCGCTAGAAATCAAACCCCAGTGATTTTCACCCTGCCCTACGTAAATAACATTCTCATTCACATCGGTTTGCAATACAAACAATGGCAACGGTTTACCGCCAATTTGCAATCCCCTTCGCTGTCCGCGAGTATAAAAATGTGCACCATTGTGCTTGGCAATTACCTTTCCATCGCCCCGTTGAAATTGCGCATGCCACACAGAAGGATTCTCTATCCCATCACCCCGTAAAACCCTTTCCTTGTGAGCCAAAACCGCTTCTGAATCCCTGTCGATCTCAATCACATCGCCCTCTTTCACACTCAATTGCTGCTGTAAAAAATCAGGCAGTCGCACATGACCGATGAAACACAAACCCTGGCTGTCTTTCTTCGCCGCATTCACCAAACCACCCGCCTCGGCCAATCTTCTCACCTCACTTTTTTCCAAATCGCCAATCGGGAACAACGCCTTCGACAATTGAAACTGATTGAGCTGACACAGAAAATAACTTTGATCCTTGTTGGCATCCCTGCCGCTCATCAAGCGATACTCGGTCTCGCCATTCAGATCCACCGACTCTTTTCGCACGTAATGCCCAGTGGCCACAAAATCAGCCCCCAATTTCAGTGCTTCATCCAAAAATACATCAAACTTGATTTCACGATTGCACAACACATCCGGATTGGGCGTTCTGCCACGACCATATTCAGCGAACATATAATCCACGATACGCTCCTTGTACAANTCACTCAAATCCAACACCTGAAANGGAATACCCAAATGNTCCGCCACCAACATAGCATCCCTGGAATCGTCGATCCATGGACATTCATCCTCCAAGGTTACNCTGGCATCNTTCCAATTCCGCATGAATAGGCCTATCACATCATGTCCTTGCTGTTTCAACAACAAAGCCACCACGGAGCTATCCACNCCACCACTCATTCCTACAACGATGCGTGCCATGCTACAAAGTTCGTAATAGAAATCGAGAATAAAGAATCTGTGTTCAATACTTACCCAAAAGCCTTCTCACCAACCATTCCCCACCAAACATCAACGACACGGCCAACAGCCAAATCACCGAATTCCACCAATGCCTATTCTCTGTTTTCCTGGTCAACACAGGTTTCATTACCATTTTCTTCTCCAACAACTCATTGAGTTCATCGCTGCGATTCAATGTCAAAAATGCACCACCCGTTCTATTCGAAACATCTCTCATCAATTCATGATTGGCCTGAGTGTTCAGCAGTTCAGATGGCTGATCAACAACAACAAAGCGCTTCTCATCTGCTGCTTTCATCGCTTTACAATTGGCCTTCAGAAGATACGTCCCCTCAATCATCGAAGGCAGCACAGATGTCCAACCCCCGCTGGTTTTGGTCAAATTCAACGACCTCGATACGCCCGATTCATCCACCAACGCCAATTCCCGTTCCACCCGATCATCCAACCCACCCGAAGCATCTCTGCACAAAACCCGCACTACAGATTTATCGCGAACGTCTAGCACATTCTCTCTCATCACAATTTCGATCGATTTTTTTCGGATTGAACCCATGGCCAAAAAACCCACGGTCCTTCGCATCCATGCATCAAACACTTTGGCCTCACCCGTAGACGACTTCTCTTGCATCCTCCATCGCCATATTCCCTCACCATAAAATTGGGCCGCAATCCCATTTTCACTTTGCCAATGCACCATCAATGGAACCGACGTCGTCATCCCCGCCCATCGCTGAAACAACAAAACTTCAGACCCCTCTTTCAGTGTGTTTTTTGATATCGGCACAGACACTGGCGGATAATTCAACCATTGTCGTTGCTCTTTCTCATCCAACGTCCACCCAGTGTAATCCTGATTCCACGCCACCTGTGATTCTTGCCACCCCCTTGAAGCACTAGCACTGCCCGAAGAACCCAAGGCTTTCGCACAATTGGCCTCGTTTTGTGATGGGGAAGAAAACACCCAAACGGCTTTCCCCAAATTCAACCATGCGCTCACCCTTTCCACATCCCTGGCCGATTGAAAATCCCAGCCATGAAGAATCATCACATCCGCTTTTCCATCGAATTTCTCTTTATATACAGACTTTACCGCAAACTGTCCGCCCGATTCCAATGACGCCTTCATGGCAGAAATATCTGGATGGGGCGAACCAAAAACCAACGCCACTTCCTTTCGATCATCCACCACTTTCACCGCAACCGATCGCTTGTGGTTGGGAACATTCACATCCCCATCAGCACCCAAAACTTCAATTGAAATGGGCAAAACACCCACCAAAGTAGGCTTAATTTCAAACGAAAACCTATGCCAATCCAATGTGTTCTGCGGTAGCCATACCTGACTCACCACCTGATTACCCGCTTTCAATTGCACTGTTAAACTTTTCGATTTGAACAATTTGGCTTTCACCGCAACCTCCACCACAAACCGATTGCCAAAAAAAACTTCTTCATTGCAGTTCACCGACTCGATCACCACATCTTTTCGCAAAGAGGGGTCACCCGCACCCACAGCAATTACTGGAATACCCGTGGCAAACGCCTCAAACTTCAAATCCCTCCCCGCGTTCCCAATGCCGTCTGTCATCCATACCACACCAGCCACATTCTCGCTACCTGCCAAACCATTCACGTGTTGCACCACAGCACTTAGATTGGATCGATATACATCCAAGCCCGAAACCGAGTCACCCAACAAAACATCGTGGGTAAACACATACTTTCGAAGCTCTGCATCGGCTCGCAATCCCTTTAGGGCCTTGATCCAATCGGCTGAGTCTTTGTCTGAAATCGAAGCACTTGCATCGGTATAGACCAAAACAATCGGCTTTTGAACTTGATCACTTTCATCCATCCACCATGGGTTGAAGAACAAAAGTATCACCCCAAAAATCGCCAACCACCTCAAAGATGCCGCAAGCCACCACCACGACTTCCCAAAGCCAAACTCCTTTAACTCACGATAATATTGAAAAGCAACAACCAGTGTTGCCAGCAGAATTGCAATCAAATAACCAAAAACTGGAACGCCGAGCATCGTATTTCCAGCGAGCTATTATTTACTTACGAACGAAAACCACCTTGGTTTGTCCGGCATTGGATGGCATCACCAAAGTGTACACACCTGCAGACAATTCAGATACATTCAAATTTCCGTTTTGAACGGCGCCCACTTTCACCAATGAACCGGTTGAATTAAACACTTGGGCCGTTGCGTCGAGCACACCCACCACATGTAAAACATCCGCCACTGGATTGGGATAAGCCATAGCAACGTCGGTAATCCATGATTGTGTATTTGCACCCCAACGAATGTAGATATTCCAAACGATGGTATCTCTGTCGGTTGGATTGTCGTAATCCCACAAAGCATACTTCACCACAGCCGTGTCTGCCTTTCCATTTGGAAAAACCGTTAGCTTCAAAGAAGCCTCTCCATTGGGAGCCACTTTGGCCATGGTATCCTTGTCCAAAAATGTAGCGTAGCAATTTCTGTTATCGCAAAAAGACACATCCCAAACTGCGGGATAATCAATACTTACCTTTTCATAGGCAAATACGATGGGCGATTTCTTAAGGTTTTTAAAGTGGATGGTACAATCCACCGGCATATCTGCATTGGGATAAAACGTATGTTCAGCTTTTCCATTCTCCAACTCAAAGCCTTGAGCCAGCACAGATCCAACACCACAAAACACAATGCCCAACAAGGCGCCGATGCGATTCAACGTATTTTTCATTATTACAAAAATACGGAAAAGTAATCAGATGCCCATGCCGAGTCATCCGATTCAATATTCAAACAAAAAAATTACAATCTCGCAAAGGCCAACAGGTCGTTCACTGTTCCACCAAAAAACACATTTTCCGAATGCCTTTCTCCCTCGCCCAGATGATACCAATACGTAATCAACTCGGCACCCATACCACCTTCTACATCCGTATCCCAAGTATCACCCAAATACACCACTTCATCTGCTTTACAACCCGCTGTGGCCATGGCATGATTGAAAAAATCCCTATTCGGCTTGGCCACACCCAACGCTTCAGAGGTCACCATAAAGTCTATGTACTTGCCAATACCCGACGCTTCAATTTTAATCCTTTGGGTCACTTCAAACCCATTCGTTAANAGNGCCAACTTAAATCGCTGCGAGAGCAAATCCAAAGCATCCAATGCATTGGGCATCAGGCGGGTCATGATCGGACAGATATCCAAATACTCTTGCCAAACATCAGCGGGTTGTATCGCTGCTGGAATGCCCATCAAATCAAAAGTATCCGTAAATCGGGCACTTCGAAGCACCTCCTTGCTCACTTCCCCCTTTTCGTATCGCTTCCAATAGGCCGCATTCACATCTTGATACAGCGCCACAAATTGGTCTACGTGATAATCAGTATGCAAGTGGAGGTTGTGTCGGCGATACAATTCCTTCAACGCCTCATTGGCATTGCCATCAAAATCCCATAGTGTATTGTCCAAGTCCAAAAACACCCATTTTACAGACGATGGAAATGGCCGAATCATCCGTTCACTGCATCCATGTGCACGCACAGAGCGTCAAAAATCGCATCTACCTCTCCAATGCCATTCACCCCATGATACTTGCCTTGGGCCTCATAATAACCTTGAAGCGGGAGGGTTTTATTCAAATATTCTTGAAAGCGATTGCGAATGGTAGATTCATCTTGGTCATCGGCCCGGCCACTACTTTGTCCGCGCAACAACAAACGCTTCACCAATTCGTCCTCATTCACTTCCAATCCCAAAACGGTTGAAATGGACGCACCAAAATCGGCCAACATCACATCCAAGGCATCGGCTTGAGGTGTAGTTCTAGGAAATCCATCGAAAATAAATCCTTTGGCTTCAGAATGAGCGATCATGAAATTTTTCACCATGCCAATCACCACAGCATCTGGCACCAATTCTCCCTTGGCGATATACTCATTGGCTTGGTTTCCCAATTCGGTACCGGCACTGCGCTCCGCCCTCAACAAATCACCCGTTGAGATGTGTTGCAGATTGTACTTACTCAACAATTTTTCGCTTTGGGTACCTTTCCCCGCGCCCGGAGGGCCAAAAATGATTAAATTTAGCATAGTATAGGATGGCAAAAATAAACATTTATCCCATCGCCGCACACAAATTTCAAAGCACTACCCCAACAAGCGGGACTTCCAACGCTTCGCCAACTGCTTCAACCCAGTCACCGTGAGGGGGAACATCCATCTATACCGCTCATTCCACTCGAGATAATTCAATATCGAATGGTACTCATTATAACGCTGAACCCCGTGATTGACATGTTGTTCTATTTCCCCGGCCGACGCCGCTTTCAAACCAAATATCGACCTCACATACTCCGTGCCACTCACCAACCCAAAACCCGCAGACTCCATTAAATACTGCAAACTACCCAAGGTAAAATGATACGAATGCGCATTCTGATAATACTTCATCACATCCATCGAATAACCCTTGTGAATGTTCTTCAAACCCGGCACCTCGATATACACCAAAGTATCTGGCCCACTTACACTTGCGATACTCTTCATCTCATCCAAAGGATGNAAAATATGCTCCATCACGTGTGAGTAAATCACCAAATCTGGCGTAAAATCCAAAGCCAAATCTTTCAACATACAAACCCGCAAATCCAAGCCATGAACATCCCTGCCGTAGGCTACATATTCCGAGCCCAAATCAATCCCTAACACGGTGTGACCTTCACCTCTAAAAAAATCTAAAATGCCGCCGGCACCACAACCCACTTCAACAATTTTCATCTCATTGCGCATTACACCCGCACCGCGCAAAAAATTGTAAATTCTCCGACCTTGATTTCGCTGTTCAGCAAAAAAATCGTCAGTTGCCCTTTCTGACCCTACATACAATGGTCGATATTCATTGTCGTAAAATTCACCATACGCAGCATCGGTCATTCGAGGCGATGTATACACCATCCCGCAACCCTTGCACAACTGAACAGAAAAGAACAATCCATAACGATCGCGCTCCGCAATCAGCTCAGATTCATTAGAACCACAGCAAGCGCAAACCACAGTTTCAAAACCGTAAATACCCTTTTCAACCTTCTCATTCACCGCATCCCGCTTCTGCAATTGCAGAGCATTGAGTAGAATACTGGGGCTTCCGGGGCCCATACAACGCGAAAACACTGACATTGCCGACAAAAATATGGCATTTGAACCCATTTTTTGTATTTTTGTAATATGTGATGCTTTTCATCGCAAAAAATCAATACGATGTATAACGAACCCAAACTCATAGCTGAAATCGGTTGCAACCACAAAGGTGATTTCGAAATTGCAAAAGAACTCATCACCATGGCCAAGCAGGCGGGTGCGCATGTTGCCAAATTTCAAAAGCGCAACAACCGCGAATTACTCACCGAAGAGCAATACAACACACCCCATCCAAATCCAGGAAATTCATACGGGAACACCTACGGTGAGCACCGAGAATTTTTGGAATTTTCTCTAGAACAACACGCCGACCTTAAAAAATTCGCCGAAAGTCAAGGCATCGAATATTCAACCTCCGTTTGGGATGTTACCTCCGCCAAAGAACTAATCCAAATAGAACCCAATTTCCTAAAAGTACCATCCGCTTGCAACAATTACATCGATTTATTGAGAGTACTGCGCGATGAATACAAAGGTGAAGTCCATGTATCCTTAGGCATGACCACCCATGAAGAAGAAAATGAATTGATTTCTTTCTTCGAAGAAAAAGACCAAGCAAAACGATTGGTTGTTTACTCTTGTACTTCTGGCTACCCCGTTCCGTTTGAAGATATCTGCTTGATGGAAATCCCAAGGATTGCAAATGCCTACAAAGCCAAAGTATCCGACATCGGCTTTTCTGGACATCATCTGGGAATTGCCGTGGATATCGCCGCATACACCCTCGGTGCATCATGGATTGAACGCCACTTTACAAAAGATCGCACTTGGAAAGGCACAGACCATGCAGCCTCTTTGGAATTTGCTGGTTTACAAAAATTGTCTCGCGACTTAAACGCAGTTTATCGTTCACTCAGTGCTAAATCAACCGAAATTTTGGCGATTGAACAGGTACAACGCGACAAACTAAAATATCGCGGATAATTCATGAAAACCGTGGCTTTCATACCAGTTCGCGGCGGCAGCAAATCCATTCCGGGCAAAAACATCCTCCCCTTCAATGGTCAGCCACTCCTTTATTGGACAGCCAAAGCAGCGCAAGATTGCCCAGAAATTTCAGAGATTGTAATCGCTACAGACAGCCAAGAAATTGCCGAAACCGCCAAAAACTTGGGATTATCCAAAATTGTGATTTACCATCGTTCTGCGGAGAATGCAAACGACAAAGCAAGTACCGAATCGGTGATGCTCGAATACCTCGACACAGCCAATTTACAAGCCAAAGATCGATTTATCTTGATTCAAGCTACCAATCCGTTTTTGTTGGCAGACCATTTGAACGATGGCATCAACCTACTGAATCAACAACCTCACGGTTCCATTATTTCCTGCGCCACCTTCAAAAGATTTCTTTGGAACAGAGATGGATCTCCAATGAATTACGATTTTATGCATCGACCTAGAAGACAAGATTTTGACGGGGCGATGCTCGAGAATGGCGCATTCTACATCAACAGTGTTGGCAACATTCTAGAAACCAAAAACCGCTTAACACATCCCATCGCTATCGCAGAAATGCCGGAATATACGGCGGTGGAAATCGATGAACCAGAAGATTGGATGATTGCCGAAAAAATACACAAAAAACACACCCCAATCCATTGAATAACATGATCTTACCAAAATTAATCATCACAGACATAGACGGGGTTTGGACAGATGGCGGGATGTATTACGACAACACGGGAAATGAGTTTAAAAAATTCAATACCATCGACAGTGCGGGCATCATTTTTTGCAGAAAGCTAAATATCCCCATCGCAATAATCACCGGCGAAAACACCAACATCGTTGCAAATCGGGCGAAAAAATTACAAATCGATTTGCTGTATCAAGGCATTACAGACAAACTCACAGTAGCTACCGAACTATGTCATTCCATGGGCTTAGAACTCAGCGAGGTGGCCTACATCGGGGATGATTTAGGTGATATCGACCTCTTAAAAGCGGTGGGCTTTTCAGGCGCACCGGCCAACGCAAGTGACTACATCAAAAACATTTGCGATATCGTCACTACGAAAAAAGGAGGCGATGGCGCCTTTAGAGAATTTGTGGAAGAAATTTTGGCACGCAGTGGACAAATGAAACACGTTCTGGGATTGTTTAATCTATAAATTCAAATCCAAGAACCCCTAAACCCATGCCCANTTCTACTTTACTTTCCCTTGGTAAAATTGTCGTTAAGTCGCGACCTACTCCAAATATCCCCAAGAAAAAAGACGACGAAATACTGATCATAGGCAATGGACCATCGGCAAAAGAACTTCTAGAAACCACAAAAAATCACACATTAAACCCAGCAGTTCTCTGCGTAAACAAGTTTGCATTTGGCCCTTATTTCCAAACGATAAAACCCAAATACTACTTGCTTCTCGATGGCGATTTCTTTCATTTTAACGAAATCATTTTCCAAGACCCTCAACAACATCCCCGGGTAAAAATCAAACCCGAATTTGCAGAATGGCAAAACCAAATCAATGAGACCTGGAGAAACCTATTCACACAAAATTGGGGACTTACCTTGTTCATTCCCACTGCATATAAAAACAGCTTCATGGCCAAAAAAGCCCGTGAAAATGGAATAAAAACTGTACCTTTTAATTATACGGTAATCAAAGGCTTCCAGTGGTTTCGGTCGATTTCCTACCAATTGGGGTTGGGTATGCCTCAGTCGCAAAACGTCATCAATGCCGCCCTGTTTCTGGCAATCAAAATGAAACCCAAAAGAGTTTTCGTGACCGGAATCGACCATGATTTCCACAGGAACTTGGTGCTACAAGACAATACCTTGTACGAAGAGGTTTCGCATTTTTACACAGACAAACCCTTTAGACATCCCTTGGTTCATGCCGATGGCAGTGGACCGGTAAAGCTTCGTCAAGTATTCCTAAATTTACACAAAGTGCATCTAGGCTATCAAGAACTGAATCGCTATGCCAAACAAAACAATGTTGAGGTGTTGAACATCACTCCTGCTGGATTTGTAGACGAGTTCCCTCGTGCCAACGCAAATGAGGTTTTCAAATAAGAAACCTTCTAACCCGCACAATCCCCTCTAATCTTTCAACTTAATGCCGATGGGCCTCAGCGCCTTCTTCACCATGCTGTGAACATCTTCGCTCAATCGGAAATAGATGATTGCGCCCAACGC
>JGI24768J34885_10000105_pt1 | contig 22028 bp, 20 predicted proteins | sample LakOntMetagenome_FD_34885 | JGI IMG/M metagenome (IMG submission 34885) | reverse complement strand
CCGTTTCAAAGGTGAGTGGCTCAAAATCGAAGGTGGTTCCCATGGCTTCTGCCAAATTGTATTCCGGGATGGGCTCCGGAATGGGTTCCGGAATCGCTGCTGGAAGCGCTTCTGGATTTGTTGCAGATACTGGCTCTGGGATATACTCCTGGGCTGTTGTAGCGATTGGTTCGGGAATTGTCTCTAGAATTGGCTCCGGTTTAATTGAAATTGAAATTGTGGATTCGCCGATCGGCTCCGGAATCGCTTCTGGAATCGCTTCTGGAATCGGTGATGATACCACAGTGCTTTCAGCTGGGGTGTTTGCAGCGGTCTGATCCTGCGACTGGGTTGCGTGGTAGAACCATTCCCGGTTGCTGGTGCGCATCGCCGCTTGGGTGATGGCTTCCTTGGTGCGGAAATCGTTCTGTGCTTGTCTGTAAATGGCGAGCAACACAAAAGGGGTGCTAAACCATGGGAAAATCTCCACCATGTTTTCCAATTCGGCGGCCGTACTGGCGTCGATTTGGGAAGGGTTTTGAACGATATGGTTGAGTTTCTGTTGGTTCACCAGTCTAGGGCTACGGCGGCAAAGATTTGCTGCACAATTTGGGTTTGAATTTCTGTACTCAGCGATTCTTCCACGCTTTCAAAGGTAGAAGTTGCATCGAATATTTTGAAAAAGGAAAAATCACGGGCGAAGTTTTTCTCGGGGTATTTTTCGCAAGTAAATTCCACCCTTACGCGAATATTGAATTGGTTTTGTGCAGTACCAATATCGGCATTCAAGGAAGCCGGCACAATGGAATAGTCTACAATGGATCCGCCAAATTTGTAATCGCCGTCGCCATTGGTGAGAGCCAATCGGGTTTCGGTTTGAAATTTGGATTTGAGTTTTTCGGTGAAACTCATGCTCAGCTGCGGATTTACGATGGCCGCTTCGTTGGCGAAAAAGTCTACCGAGAATGTGTTGATGTCTGCCGGGATGTTGGCGCCTTTGAAATCATAGAATTTCCAAAAGGGTTTGCAACTGGAGGCGGTGAAAACGATCAGGCACAACATCGCCCCAAGCAGGACGAAGCGGGCGCTGGGCCATTTCCACAAAAGGATATTGGTGTTGCCGGTTCTCATTCCAATTCGTATTGTTTGATTTTTCGGTACAATGTGCGTTCTGATATGCCTAACTCATCGGCGGCTTTTTTGCGTTTGCCGTTGTTTTTGTTGAGGGCTTTTTTGATCATTTCAATTTCCTGCGCTTCCAAGCTGAGGTTGCTGCTGATGGGGTATGAAATGGCCTCTTGGAAATCGTCTTCTTCGTGGTCTTGCGCCTGAATGATGATGGGCTGACTGCTGTTTGGGGTGCTTGACGGCATGTTGTTCGATTCACTGCTGTAGTTCGATGGCTGCGAAAAGTTGGGTGCCATGGGGACGACGTTGTTTGGGGTGACGCTCAAGCCCGTTCCCATTGTATTGGGCATGTTGTTGCTCATGGCATTGGCCGTGGCCGCTGCGGCACGCGCATCGAGATTGCCTTCCAATAGTCCAAAAACCACTTTTTTGAGGTCGTTCACATCGCGCTTCATATCGATCAAAACCTTGTAAAAAATGTCTCTTTCGCTCATGCCTTCGGTGCCGTCCATTTTGCCCAAAAGCATGGGGAGNGGTGGTTCTACGTGGGGGATGTACTTGGCGATNACATCGGCGTGAATGAAGGGGCCGTTCTCGAGGACGCAAATTTGATCGGTCACGTTTTTAAGCTGTCGAACATTGCCCGGCCAGGGGTAGTTGATGAGCATGTGCTGGGCGTCTTCGCTGAGTTCTAGCAGTTGGCTGTGATGGGTTTCGGCGAAGTCTGAGGCGAATTTGCGGAACAGCAGGTAGATGTCTTCCTTTCGCTCACTCAATTTGGGCACTCTGATGGGTACGGTGGCCAATCTGTAATATANGTCTTCACGGAATTTGCCTTGTCTGGCGCGTTCCAAAAGGTCTCTGTTTGTNGCNGCAACCACGCGAACGTCGGTTTTTTGCACCACCGAGCTGCCCACTTTNATGAATTCGCCATTTTCCAANATGCGCAACAATCGGGCTTGCGTGCTGAGGGGCAATTCTCCCACTTCATCTAGGAAAATGGTACCACCGCTCACGGTTTCGAAATAGCCTTTTCGTTTGTCGGTGGCGCCCGTGAACGCCCCTTTTTCGTGGCCAAACAATTCGGAATCGATGGTTCCTTCGGGGATGGCGCCGCAGTTTACTGCGATGAAGGGCGCGTGTTTTCTGGCGCTTAAATGGTGGATGATTTTACTGAAACTCTCTTTACCAACACCGCTTTCCCCCAGAATGAGTACGTTCATGTCTGTGGGTGCAACCTTCACTGCAGTTTCAAGCGCAGTGGTCAGTAACGGTGAATGACCTATGATGCTAAATCGCTGTTTGATGATTTGTAAATCCATACCTTCCTCTACTTTTACAAAGATACAACAAAACTGACAGTTTGTCATATTGTGCGCTATGTCACAAACCCGAAAACCGATGGAGTTGTGGGTCGGTGCGACGAACGCATTGAATGTGAATAACCTGTTTGGATTTATTGCTTAAAAATGGCTTGTTTTGAAGTTGCATCATGGATCACGAAGAAGAACTGGAAACCAACAACACAGAATCGGGTACATCGAACACTGGCGGGCATCTCGGTGAGGTTCGTGCGGTGGGCGGTATGTACAAGGATTGGTTTGTTGAATACGCCAGTTACGTGATTTTGGAGCGTGCGATCCCTGCATTGGAAGACGGTTTGAAGCCGGTACAGCGAAGGATTTTGCATGCCATGTACGAGATGGACGATGGTCGTTACAACAAGGTGGCGAACATCATTGGGTCTACCATGGCATATCACCCACACGGCGATGCNGCNATNGGCGATGCCTTGGTGAATTTGGGTCAGAAAGAATTGTTGATAGACACCCAGGGTAACTGGGGGGATGTGAGAACGGGTGATAGGGCTGCGGCGCCGAGGTATATCGAGGCCAGGTTGAGTGCGTTTGCGAAAGAGGTTGCTTTTAACGAGAAGACCACCAATTGGCAGTTGAGTTACGACGGCAGGAAGCGCGAGCCGGTGACATTGCCCATGAAATTTCCATTGTTGTTGGCGCAAGGCGTTGACGGTATTGCGGTGGGATTGAGTACGAAGATTATGCCACACAATTTTGTGGAGTTGTGTGAAGCGAGCATTGATGTTTTGCGCGGCAGAAAAGTGAATTTGTTGCCAGATTTTCCAACGGGTGGTTACGCGGATTTTTCCATGTACAACGAAGGCAGAAAAGGCTCCAGGATTCGGGTTCGCTCAAAAATCGAAGAGAAAGACAAGTCTACTTTGTTGATCAAGGAAATTCCGTTTGGTACCACCACGGGTTCGTTGATAGAAAGCATTATCAAGGCCAGCGATAACGGTAAGATTAAGGTTAAAAAGGTGATTGATAACACCGCCAAAGACGTTGAGATTGAGGTGCAATTGGCGCCAGGTATCAGTCCGGATTTGGCGATCAATGCGTTGTATGCCTTCACAGATTGTGAGGTGAGTATTTCGCCATTGGCTTGTGTGATTCACGAAGATCGTCCGAAGTTTATGGGTGTGAACGACATCCTGAAAGCGTGCACGCAGAACACTTTGGATTTGCTGCGCAGGGAGTTGGAGATTGAGTTGGGTGAGTTGGAGAACAAGTGGCATTTTTCATCGTTGGAAAAAATCTTTATCGAAAAGAGGATCTACCGGGACATTGAAGAGTGTGAAACGTGGGAAGCGGTTTTGTTGGCCATCGATAAGGGGTTGGAACCCTATAAGTCATTGTTTCGCAGAGAAATCGTGCAAGAGGACATCGTTCGTTTAACGGAAATCAAGATCAAGCGTATATCGAAGTTTGACAGTTTCAAGGCCGATGAGTACATCAAAGGTTTGGAAGATGATATCGCGGAGGTAAAGAATCACCTGGAAAATTTGGTGGATTATGCGGTTGAGTATTACAAGCGTTTGTTGAAGAAGTACGGTGTTGGCAAAGAGCGCAAAACGGAAATCCGCGCTTTCGACACCATTGAAGCGAATGTGGTTGCGGTGGCAAATGTGAAGTTGTACGCCAACTTGAAAGAGGGTTTCGTGGGAACGGCCCTGAAAAAAGAAGAGTTTATTTGTGATTGTTCAGACATTGACGATGTGATTGCGTTTAGGGCAGACGGGAAGTACAGCATCGCCAAGGTAACGGATAAATATTTTTACGGTAAGGATTTGATTCACATCGAAATATGGCGTAAAAACGACGAGCGAACCACTTACAACGTGGTGTATTGGGATGGAGAGGCCAAAAAAGTGATGGCCAAGCGTTTCAATGCTACGGGGTTGATTCGTGAGAAGGAGTATGTGTTTTCGAGCGATCACGCCAAATCGAANATNTTGTATTTTTCTGCCAATCCCAATGGGGANGCGGAGCGAGTGACATTGCATTTGAGTGCGATGGCCAATGCGCGGATTAAGAGCATCGAATATGATTTCTCGAAGTTGGCGATCAAAGGCAAGAGTGCGCGAGGCAATCAGATCACGAAATATCCCATCAAGCGGGTTGATTTGAAGGAAAAGGGTGGCTCTACGTTGGGTGGTGTGAAGATTTGGTGGGATGATATGACGGGTCGTTTGAATGGCGATGCCAAAGGCCAGTTTTTGGGAGAGTTTGAGGGTGACGACAAGGTGTTGGTGATTTACAAGGATGGTCATTACGAGCTATCGAACTACGAATTGATCAATCGCTTTGAGCCCGATACGGTCTATTTTATACAGAAGTATTACGATGCCCAGGTGATTCAGGTGGTGTATTTGGAGGGAAAATCGAAGTTGCAATATGTNAAGCGGTTCTTNATTGAGACATTGACGATGGGCAAGAAGTTCTCGTTCATTGGCGAGGAGAAGGGCGCTGAATTGTTGGTGGCTACTACATCGTCTATGGCGGAGGTAGAGTTAACTACGGAGAAGAAGAGCGGTGAGAAGGTTGTGGAGGTGTTGATTTTGGATGAGTTCATGGATGTGAAGGGATGGAAGGTGTTGGGGAATCGTTTGAGTCAGGACAAGGTGAAGAAGTTGGTTTTGAAGAGCGCAAAGGTGGGTGAGGCGCCGGTGGTTGAGGCCAAGACCATCGCATCGGAGTATATTGATATGGATGGTGGTGACGAGGATATGGGTGATTCGGGGGATGAGGGCGATGAAGGTACTTCGGACCAGGGCGGTGGAACGGTAATTTTGGGCGGTGATGGGTCACCTCAATTGAATTTGTTATGAGTCAGAGAATTTGTCCTTCCGGTTGGAAAGACTACGAATTGATCGATGCGGGTGGCTTTGAGAAGTTGGAGCGATTTGGCGCGTGGATTTTGCGCAGGCCGGAGCCGCAGGCGATTTGGGATAAGAGTTTGAGTGAGAAGGAGTGGCAGAAGTTGGCCCATGCGAGTTTTGTGAAGGCGGTGGGCGCGGACGCGGAGAAGGGGCAGTGGTATTTGAAGCCCAATATGGCGGACCGATGGTGGATACAATACAAGCAGGGTGGTTTGAATTTGAAGTTTCGATTGGGATTGACCTCGTTCAAGCATGTGGGGTTGTTTCCGGAGCAGGCGGCGAATTGGGATTGGATCTATGAGAAGGTGAAGGGTTTGGAGGTTGGAGAGAAGCCGAGGGTGTTGAATTTGTTTGCTTATACGGGTGGGGCATCTTTGGCGGCTTGTGCTGCTGGTGCAGATGTAACGCATGTGGATAGCGTGAAGCAGGTGGTATCGTGGAGCAGGGAAAATATGGAGGAGAGTGGATTGAATGGGATTCGATGGGTGGTAGAGGATGCGTTCAAGTTTGTTCAGCGGGAGGTTCGCAGGGGCAAGACGTATCATGGAATACTGCTCGATCCCCCGGCCTACGGCCGGGGCCCAGATGGAGAAAAATGGCTGCTCGAAAAGCAACTCAATGAATTGATGCAAATGTGTGGTCAGATATTAGAACCCTCGGGCTTCATGTTGCTCAATTTGTATAGTATGGGATTCAGTGCCATGGTGGCTGAAAATTTGGTGAGAAAACACGTAAAAACATTGGGTGTTCAATCCATGAATAGCGGCGAATTGTATTTGCGCGATCAGTCTGGTAACGCACTGCCTTTGGGTACTTTCGTTCGTTTGTAACGGGGGTGTTGGTTTCATTTTCTGGTAAAATCGTCGAAACTTTGGGGTCTTTGAGCGAAAGCCATCGCCCCGGTAAATAAGCCGTGATTCTTGGTGTATTTTTGCTACAATGAGTACGGTTATTGAAGCCATCGACGTCTGTAAGACCTTCGGCGAACAACGCGTTTCCAAAAACATTTCCTTGNCGGTGAGAGAAGGCAGCATTTACGGGCTCTTGGGTCCGAACGGCGCCGGAAAAACTACGCTCATCCGCATGTTATCGACCATCACGCAACCCGATTCTGGGGTGATACGTTTTCGGGGCGATGCGTTGAAGGAGGTTCACGCGCATCAAATGGGTTATATGCCCGAAGAGCGGGGATTGTATAAGAAGATGACGGTGGCGGAGCAGCTGTTGTTTTTTGCAGAGCTGCGGGGTTTGAGTAATCGCGATGCGAAGGCGGCCGTGAAACATTGGTTGCAGCGCTTGGATATGATGGATTGGGCGCGCAAAAAGGTGGAAGAGATAAGCAAAGGCATGGCGCAAAAAGTGCAATTCGTTTCTTGTGTGTTGCACAATCCCAAACTGTTGATTTTGGATGAACCTTTCAGTGGGTTTGATCCGGTGAATGCCGATTTGATCAAGGATTTGATTTTGGAGTTGAAGCGCGGTGGGACGAGTGTGATATTTTCTACGCATCGGATGGACAATGTAGAGAGTTTGTGTGACCATTTGGCGATCATTCACAAGGGGGAGAAGGTGTTGGATGGCAGTGTGAGCGAGATTCGCAGAAACCATTTTACGGGGATGTACGATGTGGGCTATCACGAGGAAGTGGTGTGGGATTTGGGTGAAGCGGCGCCTTTGTCGATGGAGAAAAACAGCGATGGCAAGGTGGTGTATCGCTTTCAAACGTCGGAGGTGTTTACGCCTGAACATTTGTTGAGTGCTGCGATGTTGAAGGGGAAGTTGGTGCATTATACCGAGCACATACCGAGCATCCATGAGATTTTTGTAGATACTGTTTCTAAAGGGGGTGCGCCCATCGCTTTGTAAAATTATTTGAACCAACATGAAAAACATTTTTGTCATTTTTAAACGCGAATATTTAACCCGTGTAAAGAATAAGACCTTCATTTTGATGACGTTTTTGGCGCCATTGCTGATGGTGGGGTTTTACGCGGCAACCATTTATATTGCTACGGAAACGGGCGACGACAATCGCACCAAAACGGTGTATTTAACCGATTACAATCCTTCGTTGATGTTGAGCAACAATCCCCCGGCGAATTACGTGTTTTTGCCTGCGCCGAGCAATGATGATTCGGCCATTGCCGATGTAAAGAGCGGGGTGGTTTTTGGCTGGTTGAAGGTGGAGGATAGGGACGTTCGAGTGATCGATTCTGCTACGTATTATACAGCTGAAACGCCTTCTTTGGTGGAGATGGAGGGGCTGAAGTCTTGGATTGAGGGCAAAGCGAACAAGCATCAATTTGCGAAGTTGGGATTGCGTGAGTCGCAGATTGATAGTGCGCAATCGCGTTGCGATATTTTGACCAAGGAGGTGAGCAACAGCGGCGATGTGCAGGAGAGTTCTAGCGCACTGAAGAGCGGGATAGGGTTTGCGTTGGCGTTTATGATTTACATTTTCATTTTTGTGTATGGTTCGATGGTGATGCGATCGGCGATGGAGGAGAAGACCAACCGAATTGTGGAGGTGATTGTGAGCTCGGTGAAGCCGTTTCATTTGATGATGGGAAAGATTTTGGGCGTTGCGGCGGTGGGGTTAACCCAGTTTGTGGCGTGGATTGTGTTGGCGGTGGGCTTGGTTTTTGGGATCAGTGCGTTGTTCTTGAATTCGGGCAATGGGATGAGTACCCAGGAGGCGGTGCAAAAGGGGATTGAGGCACGCACGGGGATGGCCACAGTGGGGGCGATGGGGGGCGATGGTGCTCAGGTTGCGGAGTCGGGGTCTGGCGTGGCCAGGGATTTGGCGGCGGAGTTTACGGAGCCTTTGAGCAATTTGCCTTACTTTGAGATCATTGCGGTGTTCTTGTTGTTTTTTGTGGGGGGATATTTGTTGTATTCGAGCTTTTTTGCGGCCATTGGTGCTGCGGTGAATCAGGAATCGGATGTGCAGCAGTTTATGATGCCGGTGACGTTGCCGTTGGTTTTTGGGTTTGTGATCGCGCAAACGGTGGCGTTGAAAGCCCCGCATGGTGCCATGGCCAAGTTGTTCTCGATGATCCCGCTAACCAGTCCGATTGTGATGGTCGTGCGCGCACCATTCGGAGTGCCATTGAGCGAATTGGCCTTGAGTTTCGGATTGCTGGTGCTGATGTTTGTGCTGATGGTGTGGCTGAGTAGCCGCATTTATCGCATCGGAATCTTGAGCTATGGCAAGAAGCCCACTTGGAAGGACCTGTGGAAGTGGTTGCGTTGATGAAGTGATTGGTGCTGGTTTAGGTTGCGCTGATGGTTGCGCTGATGGTTGCGCTGATGGTTGCGCGTTCAGCGGGCTTGGATGTTGGCGACGCCTAAAGCGTGTATGTTAAACCGTAGGCCAATCCAATGGAGTTGATGCCTGCGCCGAGTTCAGCGTGATAACCAAAATTTCTGAGGCCTTTGAAGTGTTGTTTGATGCCGAAGAGGGTGACTTGAAATCCGTTCAGATCCACGCCGCCATTGAATGCAGGGATGTAGGAACTGGACTTGTCGTAGTCCATTCTCACGGTGTTATAATCGATTCTGCTGTTGCCTAGGGCGATGCCGGAATACAGGGCGTAGCTGCTTTTGGCGGAGTTTTTGATTTTCCAGGCGTAGTCGATGCTGGCCAGGAAGGAATTCAGCTTTACGACGTATTGGAAATAGGCATAGTTTCCGGGTATGTCGAAGTCGGGATAGGCGAGGGTATCAGAGGTGACTTCGGCCCAGGTGTATTTAACGCCCATGGTCCAACGGTCGCGAAAGTGATATTGGTAACCGATGGTGGTGGGTTTGGCGGTGATGAGCGAGTTGCCTACGTTGCCAAAGTTGGGTTCAAGTTCCTTTTGAAGTCCGTTGCCGATGGTGTTGACGAGCGCATTGGAGTTGTTGGTCCACATAAAAGTCATCGCTTCCTTTTGGATGGGGTGGAGCGATCTTTTGAGGGTGATGGTTTTCTCCGCNGGAGTTNGGCTGGGATTATTGGCGNTGGTGGNTGCGCTTTTGGTGGTGGTGGGTGCTTCTTTTGCGGTGGTATCGAGGCCTCCGTACTGGGCGATGGCTGGGTTTGCGAGGCCGATGGCGGCGGTGAGGAGGAAGGTGAGCGCACGGAACATGTCGGCAATTTACAAAAATCCGGTAGGTCGTTTGTCGAACAGAAACAATTTTCATCGTTTTGTTGTTGTGTATATCAATAAATAAAACGACATTTGTTGTAACAAATAAAAAACGATATGACAACACAAACATTGGCACAATGGAACTTAGATCCTACGCACAGCGAGGCACAGTTCAAGGTTAAGCACTTGGTAATTTCTACAGTTACTGGTACTTTCAAGCAGTTCACAGCGTCTTTGCACGCGGCCAGCAGCACAGATTTTTCAGGTGCATCTGTAACTTTCAGCGCTTCGGTTGATTCAATTGATACCAACAACGCGGATCGTGATGGTCATTTGAAGTCGGGTGAATTTTTCGATGCGGCTCAGTTCCCTAGCATTGATTTCAGCAGTACTTCTTTTGAGAAGGTATCTGACAGTGAGTATAACGTGGTGGGTGATTTGACCATCAAGGGCATTACCAATACGGTTGCTTTGAAGGCTGAGTTTGGTGGCGAAATGGTTGATCCATGGGGCAATCACAAAATTGGTTTTGAGGTAAGTGGTGTTGTGAAGCGCGAGGAGTTTGGTTTGACATGGAGCGCGGTAACTGAGGCAGGTGGTGTTGTTGTTGGAAGCGACGTGAAGTTGATTTTCAACGTACAGTTTGCGCCAGCGCAGGCTTAATAGTTGTTTGATTTATAAGTGTGAAAGAGGCCGCGCGGAGCGCGGCCTCTTTTTTTATTGCTTTTTTTATTGCTCCGGATACTTGNAAAATTGCTGCAAGAGATTTGCAGTGGCTTTGGCGGTTTTTTTATCGATGCTTCCCAAGCGCTGTATGAATCGCTGCTGATCTACCGCGCGCATTTGATCTATGACCAACTGACCTTGTCTTTTTTGAAATTGGCAGGTGATGCGGGTAGGTAAATTGCGGTGCTGTGAGGTTAACGGTACAACCACAGCCCGTTGCAAAAAGTTGTTGGCGGCGGTAGGCGAGACTATCAAACAGGGTCGTACTTTTTGAATTTCTGTGCCCAAGGTTGGATTCAACTGAATCATCCAAACATCGTATTGTTTCATCACCATTGCCACTCCTCCTCGTCGAATTTGTTTGGGAAATCGCCCATTAATTGTGCGTCTATTTTTTCTTTCTCACTTTCGGGGTGGCAATGCTGAAAAGCTGTATCCCAGTGAATATCTGTGGATTCCGCTTTGCGGATGATCAATTGCTGTCCTTTCACCTCTAGGGTTACGCTTTCTTCCATGTCACACTGTGCAATCATTTCTTTGGGGATGATAATTCCTTTGCTGTTGCCGATGTTTCTCAGTTTTACAGTAACCATGTTAAAACAAAGTTACAACATAAATTTATGCAAATTTCGGTAAATCGGTTTTGATAACCTTGGCGAAAAAGACAACGCTGATTTTACTTTTGGCAGAAATTACCAATTTTGCGAAACTGGGGCCGCGCGCAGCGCAGCCCCAGTTTTTTTTGTTTCTTTGTGTATGCATAAATCAACTGTCCGGCAGAATGGCTATCTCCTCTTGTTGGTTGTATTTGGACTGTTTATTGCCTGGGAGTTATTGGGTTTTTTGTCGGGATTCCTGGGTGCACTTACCCTCTATTTTTTTCTGCGCAAACCGCAAGATTTTTTGGAAAAACGGTATCGCTTGAGCAAAGTCAAGTCCACAATCTTGTTGTTGCTTGGCAGCTTTATGCTGATTGTTGTCCCTGCGGGGCTGATCATCGGCGAGGTGACTGCTCGATTGACCGACGTTGTATCGCACAGTCAGGAGGTGCTTCAATCGATCAATGCTTTAATCACGGAGCAAGAACAGCGGTTTGGTTTTGAAATTCTCACCGCAGAGAACCTCAAGCAGGCATCGGTTTACTTTACAAATGCTGCCACTTCAATGGTTGGTGTAATCGCCAATTCCTTTGCTTCCGTGTCTGTGATGTATTTCGTGCTATATTTCATGCTGCTCAACCGTCGTTCCCTAGAAGCTTGGTGCTATGAGTATTTGCCTTTGGAAGACAATCACATCGCCCTCATTGGGAAGGAGCTGCATTCGTTGGTGGTCTCTAACGCAGCTGGAATTCCAGCAACCGCTTTTGTGCAAGCCATTCTCGCTGTGATTTGCTATGCGTTTTTGGGTGTAGATGATTTGTTGTTTTGGTTTTGCGCAACGGCCATCGCGGCGATTATCCCATTGGTGGGCGCGAGTATTGCCTACATGCCATTGGCTGTTTTGCAGTATACTAACGGCCATTCATCGCAAGCACTTGTGGTGTTGATTTTTGGCATTGTGGTATTGGGTACGGTTGACAATTTGGTGCGCTTGTATATTCAAAACAAATGGGGCGATGCCCATCCGCTGATTACCATTTTTGGGGTGATTATGGGTGTAAATATCTTTGGTTTTATGGGTTTGATTTTTGGACCGATTTTGATCAGTTTGTTTATTTTGCTCGTGAAAATCTACATGCGCGAGTTTCATGTGGGCGGGATGACTTTGCCCAAAGATGTAGATGCAGCGAAGGAGAACCATGTCGATTTATAAATACGATCAACAATTTGAGCATATTCATGCTTTAGAAACGCCTTTTGAAGTGGGGGAATACGAAGAATGCGTTTTTTCTCATGTTGATTTTGGCGGTGCCAATCTCACCGATTTTAATTTCTCGGGTTGTGTGTTTGAGCATTGTAATTTGAGCGGGGTGCGATTGGACGGGGCGATTTTGCGCGATTGTAAATTTGAGCATTGCAAGTTGCTGGGACTTCGGTTTGAGACCTGTAATACGCTTATTTTTTCGGTGTCGTTCGCAGACTGCCTGCTTGATCATTCATCGTTCTATCAACTCAAACTTAAGAAAATGCCGCTACTGCGTTGCAGTTTGAAGGAGGTTGATTTTACCGAGGCCGATTTAAGCGAGGTCAATTTTGCCGATTGTAATCTCATGGACGCGCTGTTTGATCGGACCATATTGGAGAAGGCGAATTTTACCACAGCGCAATATTATCGCATCGATCCCAATACCAACAATATAAAAAAGGCCAAGTTCTCCTTGGATGGATTGCCTGGCCTGTTAACATCCTACAACATCGAGATTTTGTAGGCGATTGCTAATAAATGCGGTGTTCCCGCTCAACGGTTATTTGTACTGGTTGATGAGCGATTTTAATTGATTGGCGGGTAATACGCCCGACTGTCGCCATACCGACTTTCCGTTTTTGAATATCATGAGTGTGGGTACGCTTCGGACATTATAGGCCTGGGCGGCACTTGGGTTTTTGTCGATGTCGATTTTGATGATGTTGGCTTCGTCGCCCAATTGTGATTTGAGTTCTTCGAGGATGGGTTTCATCATTTTACAAGGTCCGCACCATTCGGCGAAAAAATCGACGAGTACGGGCTTGTCTGAATGAATGAGTTCTTGGAAGGTTGCCATGAGATTACAGTTGGTTTTTGAGTGACGACCAACCGCCGCCGTTGTAGACTTCGAAGCCGTTGTTTTGAAGGATTCCTTTGGCTGATGCACTGCGCATGCCGGAGGCGCAACAGGTGATGACGGGTTTGTTTTTGCTGATCTTGGCGAGGTTGTTTTGCAGGGTATCTAGAGGGATGTTGATGCTGCCTTTGATATGACCGGATGCGTATTCCGCCTTGCTGCGAACATCGATAATGGTGGCGCCGTTGGTTGCCAATGTTTTGAAATCTGCTGATGGGCCTGTGCCAAACAATGATTTGAGTGTGTTAAACATGTTTTTTCTGATTGATTGGTGCAAAGTTCATGGGTTTGAATGGAATGCGCTGTGACTTTGGTCACCATGGGGCGTTGTTCGTCGAAGAGATTGCGGCTTTTATAGTACTTTGTATTGCATAGTACTAAAATTATCTCGTATCTTTGCAGTATGGATTTGGAAAATACCCAATCTCAGATGCGCAAGGGGATCTTGGAGTACTGCATTTTGCAGATCATTTCTCAGGGGTCTTGTTACTCATCCGACATACTGGATCGCCTGAAGCAGGCCAAATTGTTGGTGGTGGAGGGTACTTTGTATCCGTTGCTCACCCGCTTGAAAAACGGGGGGTTGTTGAGTTATCGCTGGGAAGAATCCAAATCCGGTCCACCGCGCAAATATTTTGAGATCACAGAAACGGGTGCTGCGTTTTTGGCATCGCTGCGCAGTACGTGGTCGGAATTGCAGTTTGCTGTAGATCATGTATCGCACATTGCCGTGGATCATGAATCGCACAGTAAAACCAATCAGGCATTGAATCATACCGAAAATAATCGAAATCAACCCAACCCAACTCAATCACTATGAATCGCATCATTTCAGCCAACATCAATGGATTTGTATTTCAGATCGACGAGCTTGCTTACGACCGTTTGAAGCAATATTTGGAATCGCTTCGCCTCCGAATCACCGAAAAGGAGGTGTACGACGACATTGAAAATCGCATTGCGGAGTTATTTAGTCATTTGTTGAATACGGGGACTCCGGCGATATTTCTCAATCACGTGGAGGATGTGATTGCACAGGTGGGGTCTGCTGAGGAGTTGGGCGATGCGATGGACAGTGTTGATCGCGACGGTGCTGCGGAGGGCGAGGCGTTTACTTCGGGGGCGGCGTCGGCGTCGGCTTCGGGTCATGCGGGGGGTGGTCATGCCAAGCGCCTGTATCGCAACGAAGACGATGTGGTGGTGTACGGGGTTTGTAGCGGGATTGCGGCGTATTTTGGCTGGGATCCGGTGTTTGTGCGGGCGATTTTTGGTGTATTGGCGGTTGCTTCGTTTGGAACGGTGATCTTGGTTTACGTCTTTTTGATGGTGATTATTCCGGCGGCCAGCACACCGGCGGAGAAGTTGCAGATGCGGGGAGAGCCGGTGAATTTTGATAATTTGGCGAAGGTGGTGGATCAGAATGTTCGCTCTGCTTATGAATCGGCTTACGCTAAGGCGATGGAAAATGTGAAGCCNCGAGCAAAGCGTGGATTGGGAAAAACCGGTAGGTTGGTGGTGAAAGTATTTGCTGCCATCGCCTTGGTGGCCTTGTTTTCGGTGATTGTGCCTGGCGTTATTGGTGCGGTGCTTTCTGCTGGGATGTTCGCCTTTGTGTTTGATGCCTTCTACGATTATTTCCTGTTGGGATATACCTACTTGGGTGGCACAATCTTGGCCATTTGCGCGGTGGTATTGGTGCCTTTGATTCATTTGATCTATGGCCTAATCCGGATTTTGGTGAATGGGAAAAAGATGAGTCCCTTTCTGCGCTGGCCGTTGAACGTGGCTTTTTGGATCGCCTTGGTGTTTTTAACTGTTAAATCGGTTGAAGTGGGCCGCGGTTTTTCGTCTTCAGCATCGGTGAATTTCGCCAAAACGTGCGAGCAAGTGGATAGCGCAAAAACCATTGTGGTTAGAACCGAAACCGTACCGTTGAAATGGGATGGTGAATTAGACGGTCGAGCCCGACAGGAGTTGGACGAGTCTATCAAGGACATTGATGTGGAAGTGACGTTGAATGGCGGTGGCGTTGGTTTGATCCGCGATGGTTACCACGGAGAGCATGCTTTTTACGATTTGATGGTCAACCGGGCCAGCAACGACGTATCGTTAACCATTGCTACTACGTTGGAGGCGAAGCCTTTTGTAACGGTATTTAAGCGGAGCAGGGGTAGCAGGAAATCGGCCATTACTTATGCCGCGGGTTTGCGTTACGATGTGCGATGGGATTCAACGACTTTGGTTCTGCCCGATGTGTTGATTTTGGGTAAAAATGCGCCTTGGCGCAATCCATCGGTGGAAGTGGTGTTGAACTTGCCCATCGGATACAAAGCCAACATCGATCGCAGTTGTAGGGATCTGATTTCTTATGTGAACGATCAGTACTTGGGACTCGACGATATGGAAAATGGCTATGCACGGGTGCGGTCTACCGAAAGCGGTGTTGAAATGATTCTGCCATAAATTTCGTAAATTGCCATACTTATGAAACGCATCATCATCGCGTTGGGTATGGTTTTCTTTCTGAAATCGGCCATCGCCCAAACCAAAGGAAATTGGCAGCAAGAGGTCAATTACACCATCAAGGTGACCTTGGACGACCAGCTGCACATGCTTCGTGGTTCTGAAGAGTTTGTGTATACGAACAATTCGCCGGCTACACTCAACTCGTTGTACATTCACTTGTGGCCGAACGCGTACAAGGACAAACATACGGCGCTTGCCAAGCAATTGATGATGTCGGGCAAGGATTTGTTGTTTCGAAATGATCCAGAATATCGAGGTTTTATTGATTCGTTGGACTTCAAGGCAGACGGGTTATCGGTACAGTTGACGTACGATGCAAAGCACGTGGATATCGCCTTGTTGACATTGAATAAGCCATTGGCACCGGGAGAGAAAGTGGTGATTACTACGCCGTTTCGGGTAAAATTGCCATCGGGGGAGGTGTCGCGCATGGGGCACATCGATCAATCCTATCAGATCACGCAGTGGTATCCAAAGCCGGCAGTTTACGATGAAAAAGGATGGCATCAGATGCCGTATTTGAACCAGGGTGAGTTTTATTCTGAGTATGGTAGCTTTGACGTAAGTATCACTTTGCCAGAGAATTACACGGTGGGTGCTACGGGTGATTTGCAAACGGAGCGAGAGATCAAACGGTTGAATTTGTTGGCTGAGTACAATGGAGTGAGTTCGCTGAAGCCGGAGGCCGAGGAAAAAAGTGAGGTGTATCCTTTTGAGGAAAATACGGGCAAGGAATTGATCGCATCGGGTATGTACAGGGCGTCTGACATTCCCATTAAGCGGTCTGATATCGATTGGAGTAACATCGACAAGCATTATGAAAGCAGTGAATCGAGTGGGATGATGAAGACTTTGAGATATACCCAGTCGCGGGTGCATGATTTTGCGTGGTTTGCCGATAAATCGTTTCGTGTGTTGAAGGGAGAGGTGATTCTGCCGCAGAGTGGAAGAGTGGTAACGACTTGGGCGATGTACACGGAGAATTCTGCCGACTTATGGAAGCCCCATGCCATGGAGTATCTGCACGATGGGATTTTGAAATACTCGCAGTGGAATGGCGATTATCCTTACAACCAGGTTACGGCGGTGGATGGAACGATCAGCGCGGGTGGCGGCATGGAGTATCCCAATGTAACGGTGATTGGAAACGTATCGACCAAAGAGGAGCTAGAAGTGGTGATTGTACATGAGGTGGGACACAATTGGTTTTATGGCATTTTGGGCAGCAATGAGCGCGATTTTGGCTGGATGGACGAGGGACTGAATACGTTGAATGAGATGCGGTTTGTGGCGGAGAAGTATCCCGATAATACGCGATTGAGTGACATGGTGGGGGGCGCTGCGAAGAAATTGGGCTTTGTGGGATTGTCGCACAAGGACGAGGGCGATGTGTTGTATCGTTGTATGTCTTCGTTTGGGGTGGATCAGCCGATTCATTCGCATTCTGCGGATTTTTCACAGACGAATTATGGCGGGGTGATGTATCAGAAAACGGGGTTGGTATTTCATTATTTGAAGGCCTATTTGGGCGATTCCCTGTTTGATTTGTGCATGCACACGTATTTTGATCGTTGGAAGTTTAGACATCCTCAGCCTGAAGATTTTCGGGTGGTGATGGAGGCGGTGAGCAAGCAGGATTTGGGCTGGTTGTTCGATGATTTGATAGATTCAAGAAAGGTTGCTGATTTTAAATTGGTTGGCGTGAAGAAGTCTGGGGCTGGGATGGATGTGAAAGTGAGAAATGTGGGTTCAGTCAATGGTCCCATTGGCGTTCAATCCATTCGCAATGGCAAAGTGTGGGAGTCGGTTTGGGTATCGCCACAGGATTTGGAAAAATCGCAAGGAAAGGTCCATCTGATGTCTTGGGCCGATACGGTGATGATTGATGCGGATCGGAACATTCCGGAGGTGAATCGCAACAACAACCTTTGGACCAGGCGTGGTCGAGAATTCAAGTGGAAATTTGGCACGGGGAATGATTTGCCGAACGAGCGGAACCATTATTGGTTGCCGGCGGTGGGTTGGAATCAATACGATCGCATGATGTTGGGATTGGTGCTGCACAATACGAGTTTGCCTGCGCCGAAGTTGAGGTATTCGTTGGTGCCGATGTATTCTTTTGGAAGGAAGAATCTTTCGGGCCTGGGCGATATCAGCTACAATCCCTTGGGTGGCAAGCGATACAAGAGTTTGCGGATTGGGGTGAGTGCGATGACGTTTCAATATGATGAAACCCAAACGGAAGGAATTTTTGCAAACAATCCTCGACATCCGAGTTTTTCCGTAATCAAACCCTATGTAATTATGGAATTGGGTAATCCCAATCGCAGAAATGGATTTTCGAATTTTATAGAAGTTACGGGGCTGTTTGATTGGCAAGAAGCAGTGACAGCAACGTTCCCGTGGTCTGAGCAAAGTGGTTTGCTAACAGTCAGTGGTGTGCGTTTGAATTATTTTGGGACCAAGCGCGGACCGGTGTCGGTATTCGAATATAAATCCAGTTTTGAGAGTGTGTCTCATTACTCTGATTTTGGCAACTCCATTCCATTAAGGATTCAGTTGGAAGCCAAGTATACCTTGAATTATATTGTTGAGAAAAAGAAGGCCAGAAGCATTGAATTGCGCGGTTATTGGGGTAAAGTGGGTCCGTTAAACAATTGGACAACGGGTAGGGGGGCGAGGGCGAAAACGGAGAACATGTATTTGATGTTGAGCGGTGCCTCAGGTCAGCAGGATGTCTTTTACGATGAGTATTTCAGGGGTAGGAATTCGGCGCCTACGTTTGGAAACAATTCTTGGATGGGCCAATATGATTTTGCTACCAACGGACAGCAGCGCATGAACAACATGGGTGGTATGGGTACGGCAACTTTTATGGGTAGTAGGAGTAGTTTAGCAGCCATTAACTTTTCGATGAGTTTGCCAAAAGTGCCGGGATTCATTCGGGTATTCGCAGATTATGCGAGTATGCCCAATCCAGTTTTTTTCTCCGTGCCCGAAGCATTGCCATGGCCAACCAAGTTTTTTGATGCCGGTCTGATGATCCGCACCGGATTTTTGCAGGTGAGTGTGCCGTTGTTTATGAACAATGATCTGTTGAAGACCTTGGGTGGTATTGAAGAAGTAGGCGGACCGGGCGGCGTGAAACAATATGTTTTGCCCACCTACAAGCAACAGTTGCAGCGCGGGATTCGCTTTAGTTTGAATATTCCGCTAAACTCCGGTTTGTTTTTGCGCAAATCGTTGTTGCCTTCGATCTAAATCGACCCAATAATCAGAGCAATGCGGCAGTGTTGATGGCGTCTTCAGGCCATCCGGGGGCATTTTCAATGGCTTGGATGATCGTTGTTGGATCAGTAATTACGCTCCAGCAATCGCGGTGGTGTTCGCCCATGAATCGTTCTTCAACTACTTTGTTGAGCATCTGCAGGATGGGGTCGTAAAAGCCATCTACATTCACGATAATGATGGGGTGGGTGTGTTGCCCCAGTTGTTTAAGGGTGATGGCTTCGAACAATTCTTCAAAGGTGCCACAACCTCCGGGCAGGGCGATGATGGCATCGGATTGCTCAATGAACTTTCGTTTGCGTTCATGCATGTCGGACACGATGTGCATGTTCTCCACTTCGGGGTGATCCCATTGTGCGGCTTTCATGAAGGCCGGGATGATGCCAATGACATGGCCCCCATGTTGCATGGCGGTTGTGGCTACTTGTCCCATCAATCCGGTGCCTCCGCCGCCATACACGATGTGTATTCCGGCTTCGGCCAGTGTTTGTGAAAGCTGTTTTGCAGCATCGAAGTACTTCTGCGGAATTTGATTGCTTGATGCACAGTAAATGCATACGGTTTGGATTGTTTTTTTCATGGGGTTATAGCCAATTTTTTCTTCGGAACCACACATAAATGAAAATCACAATGCCCAACATCAATGCCAAAACGCCAGGGTATCCCCATGGATTATCTAATTCTGGCATGTACTTGAAATTCATCCCATATACCCCAACCAAAAACGTCAAGGGTAAAAAGAAGGCCGAAAACACGGTGAGTACTTTCATGACTTCGTTTGTTTTTTGGGAAGAGACGGACAAATACACGGTAAGGAGGTTGTTTACATCGTCTGTTAATTGATCAAAATACAACTCCACCTTGTTGTGTAAGTCAAACGCATCTTGCAGATCTGCGGGGGCTTTGTGATGTCCTTGTAACCCTGTTAAAACCTCGCGGGTGAGCAATAGGAGTTTCCGACCGATGTTGCTTTGTCGTTTCAAGAAATACAATTCTTGCAACGTATTGATCTTTCTTGTTTTTATGAAAATGGTGTCCTCGATGTGGTCTATTTGTTCGTTGAGGGTGAGTGTGAAGCGTTCAAAACTTCTCAAGCTGCCTTTGATCAATTTTACCGCAATGTCTTTGGGGTGTTTGATTTTTTTTGGTTCGATGTAGCGGGTGATCATGTCTTCGATGAAGTCATGCGGCAACCGGTGAACGGTGATCAATGTGTTCTCATCAAAAAACATCGCCACTTTGCTGCTGATTTCTTGTACTGTATGATCTTCACGTGAGTTGCCCACAATTACGCGGGTGATCAAGAACTGCAGGGGTTCAGTGTCTTCGAATTTGGGTAGGTGGTCTGATTCCAAGCAGTCCTTTAAATTCTGCTGGTGAATTTTATGACTTTCGGCAAATTGGTCGAGTTCTGCCGCGCTGGGCGATTGGATGTCGATCCAAATTTTGTTGGCATCGAGTTGGAACTCGCGGATGATCATTTTGCTGGCCATTGTGATTATTTTTTCTTGTGCGGCAGGTAAAGCGTTGATGTATCCATCGACCGTCATGCCGATTCNGGCAAAAATTTGGTNGANATCCAATGTCCCAACAAAGCCATCGGAATGTATGCNAAAGCCAAATCGGTGATGTTGAACCACAGGGGTGCTGGAAGCATCGAAACGGCCATCGCACCGCCCACGAAAAATACAATCCCTGTAGCCAACGCGCACCGTTTTCTATGGGATCTAGCAAACAGCGATGCCAATAACGCCGCCACCAAAGTGCCCAATGCATGGGCCAAAAACGGCATCAGGAAATGCTTGGGTTCGAACAAATGAATGCACTTTTGAAGGCCTTCCATGGTTTTAACATCGGCACCCGCCGGTCCTGGAATGATGTCTGTGCTGATGTTGACGATTGCGAAGTTGACGTTTCCGCCCACAATAAGTCCCAAAATGGTTCCTAGGAAATTTCGCCAAACGGAAGATATCCATCGCATAAAACGAACGGCTAGTAGGCCAATCTTATTAAACATGGTGTGAAATTAATGATTCTTGTCCTGAAATTTTGGAATTGGGCGAATTCTATGGCTGATATATGACTTTCTCTTGCAGCCGCAACTTTCGTTCAATCCCATCAATCTGAAGTATGTAGGTGCCCGCGGCTAGCCCATCGCTCAGTGGAATTTGTAAATTGGTGCTGCCGGCATCGATCCATTCGCAATGTTCGTATACCGTGATTTCTGGGTGATGTAGTGGGAAAACCTTGATAGATACATGTCGTTTGGTGGGCTGTGTCCAACCAACATGCAAAGACCCTTTTGTGGGGTTGGGCGCGATCGTTAATCCAATGGGCTGTTTGGGCGTTTTGCTGTAGGCGGTGCTTCCCCAAATTGAGAACAACGGAATTTCCATCAATCGGTTGGCAACCACATATTTTTCGTTGGTAGCGTAAAGGGTGGTGCTGTCTGAGAAGGCGATGGACTCAATCTGACCTGTAGCAATAAAACTGCCCAAGCTGATGTGTCGCTTGTTCCCTTGAAAGGGCTGTTGGTTGGGGAAATCCCAAAGGAGCGACAAAAAACCATTGCCGGATTTGTCGTATCCCACCAACGCAATGCGATTGTGGTATACCGCGGCACCCGTGACCAAAAAGTTGAGGCGCAGTGAATCGCGCGGCGCAACGGTGTACTGTCCGGGCGTGGTGGGCAATACGTATCGCTTGGTGTAGCCGTTGAGCCAATTTTTTGTAAACAGATGCAGACTGTCGTTCCAGTAAATGAGGGCTTCGCAATCAAATGGTGTGCTATTGGTGGTGGCGCTGAAGTTGAGTTGGTCGGCGTAGTTAAATGCGATTACATCCGCTTTGAGGGTGTCTGCGAGGTGGGTTGATGCCAGTGCGCTTGTTTTGAAACGGAGTATGCGCAGGTCTTTTCGGTTTCCTGCATTGTTGCCAAAATCGCCGATAAAGCCAAAGGAATCTGAAAATGTGAGATCTTCCCAGTCGGTGTTGGGATGATTGAGGGGGTAGGATTTGTTGATTTTTCCGTTCTTGTTGAGCTGGTAAAGGAAAGCAGGATTTCCGCCGTCGTTGTGACTGAACCACTGTTCGTTAAATTTTGCCAAACCCGAAGTTTCATTGAGGGTATCGGACAGTTTTGGGGTCAAAATACTGGGCGATATAAGGGTGTTGGGATACACGCAGGTTCCATCATTGCTGCGAGCGGCGGGGTCGTAGTTACTGGCTTGCGGATCGGTACACCCTTTTT
>JGI24768J34885_10000098_pt1 | contig 22472 bp, 26 predicted proteins | sample LakOntMetagenome_FD_34885 | JGI IMG/M metagenome (IMG submission 34885) | reverse complement strand
AGAACGGCCAGGAGTCTGAAGCCATCGGTAAGCAGTTCTGCCAGAGCCTTCTCGGCGGCGAGTGGGTGCAGACCAGCTACAACGGCAACATGCGCAAGCAGTACGCCTGCATCGGCGGCAGCTATGACGCAGTGAACGATGTGTTCATTTCGCCCAGTCCGTACCCGAGCTGGGTGCTGAACGCCAGCTTCGACTGGCAAGCCCCCGTGCCGTACCCCGACGATGGCGGCGAGTACTTCTGGGACGAAGAAAACCAAGTATGGGCTGAGATGCCTGTGGAGCCTCAACCATGAGCGAGCTATTACTCGACAACATCAAAGACCGCAACGGCGGCAACACCTCGAAGATCAACGGCATGACCCCGACAGCCCAGAGCTTGCAGGGCTTTCGCAACCGCATCATCAACGGTGACATGCGGATCGACCAGAGGAACGCTGGGGCGAGTGTGACACCGACTGACGGCGTATATACGCTTGACCGATGGCTTTCTCAAACCAATGTTGGAAATAAATTTTCTGTTCAGCGAAACGCTGGTGCTGTCACGCCGCCCACCGGATTTACAAACTACTTGGGCGTCACTTCTACTTCTGCGTACACCGTTGGCGCGGCTGAGTTTTCTACCGTCCAACAAAATATTGAGGGATTCAATGTCGCTGACCTTGGATGGGGGACAGCAAGCGCTCAAGCAGTGACGGTTACTTTTTGGGTTCGCAGTTCCTTGACGGGAACATTTGGTGGAACTGTTGCCAACTCGGCGCAGAACAGAACCTATCCGTTCACCTATGCAATCAGCTCTGCGAATACTTGGGAGCAAAAGACTTTGACGATTCCCGGAGATACCACCGGGACTTGGTTAACCGACAACGGGCTTGGTATTCGGCTTCGGTTTGGCCTTGGTTGTGGAGCGACCAGAAGCGCCACCGCTGGGGCATGGACAGCAGACTTGGTTTTGTCTGCTACCGGGGCAGTGAGCGTCCTTGCCACAAGCGGAGCCACCTTCTACATCACCGGAGTCCAACTCGAAGCTGGCTCAGTCGCCACGCCTTTTGAGCGTCGGCCTTATGGTACTGAGTTGGCGTTGTGTCAGCGGTACTACACGCGCTTGAACACTGGCGGTGGAATCTACACAGGCTTTGCGTTGGGGTATCAAGTATCAACAACTGGCGCGTATTTCATAATGTCGTTCCCAGTAAGCATGCGGGCGTCACCAACGCTAGCCCAATCAAATTGCGCTGTAAATGACACCAACACCTTCACAGCCCCTATAACTTCTTTGGATAACTTGTTTGTAGGCCCAAACACCGCACGATTTAGGGCGGTCTGGTCAACGGGGTACGGAGCAGCGTATCGTCCTGTTGATTTAATTGCAAACGCAAACGCTGCTGCGTATTTTGAACTCACTGCGGAGCTTTGACTATGTACCAACTACACCCAAGCCACCCAAGATTCGGAGAAGCCCAGAGCGTTTCTAGGCTGTCGGACAATGCCTTCATCCCATTCGACCCCGCCAACACGGACTACCAAGCGTACTTGAGCTGGCTGGCCGAGGGTAATGAGCCGCTGCCAGCAGACGATTTGAGTGGCGGCGAATAAGCCATCACCAGTCAAAATACCCGGAACACGAGGGCCACGTAATGCCACAACTCTTTAACAACAATGCTCGCGCCTTGCTTAGTGCAGCGATCAACGAATCCGCCACCAGCATCACGATCGAGGCGGTCAAAGCCGACCTGTTTCCAGTGGCCAACGTGGGAGCTGGTGCTCTGCCGTCAGTGAATAGCTGGTTCAAGGCGGTCATCCAGGACTCGCTGGGCAACATCGAGATCGTTTACGTGAGGACTCGGACTTCTGGTTCTGGAGTTTTCAGCAACGTGCTCCGCGCTCAAGAGGGCACGACTGCTCGAGCGTTCCTCGCTGGCGCTGTTGTTGGCCTTCGGTTGACCGCCCTGGACATTGAGCAGTCCATCAACGCCCTGTCAGGCAACAACACCTATTACGGCGACAACACGTTCCTGGGTCAGAACCGCTTTGAACCCGGCATCCGTGTCGGCCCAGATGACGACGTAGCCTTCTACTACAACGTGGCGCAGCAGGCTGCTTACGTCCAGACGGGCACGACTGGCGACTACAAGCAGTTCCGCTTTGGCGACACGGGCGACTTCACTGCCCCAGGCAACGTTTCTGCCTTCTCCGACATCCGCCTCAAGAAGGACCTGCATGTCATCGAGCATGCGATGGACAAGGTCAGCCGCCTGACGGGCTACACCTACACCCGCATCGACTCAGGTTCTCGCCAGACGGGCTTGATTGCCCAGGATGTCATTCGCGTCATGCCTGAGGCCGTGGTGCCAGGCGATCACCTCTCCGTTGCTTACGGCAACCTGGTCGGCCTCCTGGTCGAGGCGATCAAGGAGCTCGAGCACCGCATCGACAAATTAGAGAGCGCCGCCTCGGCCAAGTAATGGAGAAGAACTGATGCCGCAAACCAGAACCATGATTCAAGTCCAGCCCTCGGGGATGGTGGCGCACTTCGCCAACTCAGCCCCTCCAGAAGGCTGGCTCAAGTGCAACGGTGCAGCGATCTCGCGCACTACGTTCTCCGACCTTTTCGAGGCCATTGGCACTGCCTACGGGGCTGGCAACGGTTCCACGACCTTCAACGTGCCCGACCTCCGCGGTGAGTTCATCCGCGGTTGGGACGACGGCCGTGGCGCTGATCCGAGTCGTGGATTTGGCAATGCTCAGGGCCATGCATTTGGTAGCCACGCCCACTCGGCATCCACGAACACGGTTGGCAACCACGTCCACTCGCAGGTGGGTGTTAACGAGCTTCAGCAATTTACCCAAGGTGGCGCAGGTTGGGCTTCCGGCGCTACCGCCAACACCGGCGGCGCTGGCTCGCACTCCCACAGCGTTAGCGTTGACGCTGCTGGCAGCTCCGAGACCCGCCCCCGCAACGTGTCCCTGTTGGCTTGCATTAAGTATTGAGGTAGCAAATGAATCAAAAACAAGTTGTTCAACTGGATCAAGGTGGTTACTTCGTCGGCGTCACCACTGCCGATGAGTCTCCGCTCGAGCCCGGTGTCTTTCATATGCCTGCCGGGACGATCGAGGCCACGCCTCCATTTGTTCCCGCTGGTAAGAGGGTGAAGTGGATTGGTAGCGGCTGGGTGGCCGAAGACATTCCTCGTCCGCCCAAACCCAATCCCGGCCCAGGCTTCGTTGTCGAGTTCAACGAGGTCACTGGCGAGTGGGATGTCATGCCGGAGCCTGTTCCGGAACCCGAGCCAGCAACCAATGAAGGAGAACTCCAATGAAGCTACTTGCAATCGCCGCAGCAGCCTTGACGCTGACGGCCTGTGCCACCAACCAAGATGCCTACTACAACGCCTTGACCGAGCGCGAGAAGCGTTTGGCCGAGCAGGAACTCCGCGCCGACATGGCTATCACGCAGATGGCCTCTGGCGGTGACGCGCAAGCCAGGGGCATGGCCATCATGTACTTCGCTCAGAAGTCCAGCGGCTCCAAGTCAAACCAGCAAGCCATCGCCGCACCCAAGTCCACTGCTGAGGCGTTGCTGCCCTGGGCCTCGCTGATCATCCCCAGCATCACCCAGTTCTATTCGATCACCAAGAACGCCGAGATCGCCCTGAACAGCAGCAACAACGCGCTGGCTGGCAAGAAGGATGACAACGACATGATCGTTGACTTGGTGAAGGGCCGCATCGACCCAATCGTCGGTGACGCTGATGACGTTCTTCTGTACCCCAACTAAGGCAATGCCAGAAAGAGCCGTGATGTGGAACCCGGTGAAATTGACCCCGTAAAGTATGGCGTGCTGTGGGAGCGCGTCACGCAGATGGACAAGAAGATCGACAAGATGGAAGGTCAGATCGCAGAACTGCTTGAGCTTGCCAACAAGGGCAAGGGCGGCTTCTGGATGGGCATGACCATCGCGTCCAGCGTGGGCGCGGCTGTCGCTTGGGTCGCTGGGCATATGAAGGGCAGCTGACCATGCTCGCCGAACTCGCCATTGCCAACGCCGCCTTCTCCGTCATCAAGGAGGCGGTGCAGAACAGTGGCGACATCATGGCCGCTGGCGAGTCGCTGTTCAAATACTTCGACACCAAGGACGAGATCCAAAAGAAGGCCAAGGCCAGTGGTGGCTCAGATAGGGGCGACCTCGAAGCGTTCATGGCTCTTGAGAAGCTCAAGAAGCAAGAGGAAGAACTCAAGCTGATGATGATTTACCAAGGCCGTGGTGGCCTGTGGCAAGACTGGCTCAAGTTCCAGTCGGACGCCAAGCGCAAACGCGAAGAGGCAGAGAAGGAGCGGGCGCGCGCCGAGATCGCCAAGAAGGAGCGGCGCATGTACTACCTCATGAACGCCTTCTGGACTGCTTGCTTGTTTGCCCTGCTGTACGTCGCTTACTGGCTGGCTGAATTGATTTACACGTTGATGAAGGATCGCAAATGAGCGAGCACAAACAACTTGAGAGCGGCTCCAAGTACGGCCAGTTCGACATGAACAACGACGGCACTGTGACCGATGAAGAACTCAACCGCAGTGAGCGGATGATGCAGATCGAGAACATGGACAAGTTGCAGGACCAGCAACGAGTCATGGCCTGGGCGGCGCTCTGGCTTCCGTTCTTCTTGATCATGTTCATGGTGATCTACGCCAGCACTGACACGATCAACGCCCTGATGGGCATTGCCACCACCTACGTGGGCGCGATGGGCACCATCGTGGTTGCGTTCATGGCTGTGTCTGGCTGGGTTCGTACCAGCATGAACAAGGCAAGTGAATGATCAACCCGTTCAGCGCCTTCAACACCCAGGCGGTCCTAATCGCTGCGGCCGTCTCGCTTGTTGCGGGGCTGGCTGGTGGCTGGGTCGTCAACGGCTGGAGGCTCAACTCTAAGATCGAGAGCATGGTCTCCGATCACGCGCTGGCGGTGCAGGCCGCGACTGAAAAGGTGATGGCCGAGAACGCCAGACTTCAAAAGGAGAAAGACGATGCACTCGCCAAGGCTCAAGTTCAAATCAAGGCCAATGCTGTGGCTGCTGCTGCCGCTCGTGATGAGCGTGACCGCCTGCGGGACGACCTCGTTGCAAGTCGTTCAGTCATCCCCGACGCTACCCACGCCTCCCTTTCCAAGTACGCCCAAACCCTCAGTGTCGTATTCGAGCAATGCACAAAAGAATATCTCAGCGTGGCAGAAAAAGCTGATGGACACGCCGTTGATTCAGAACTCCTCTTCAACGCCTGGACAGCAATGAGCAAGCAATAACCAGAGAACTTTTCAATGACTGAACTGACCACCGAATACTTGATGGCCGCAACCGGCGCAACCCGTGAGAACGCGGCGAAGTTTCTGCCCCACGTCCAGGAAGCCTGCAAGCGCTTCAACATCGACACGCCCAAGCGCATCGCCGGGTTCCTGAGCCAGATCGGTCACGAGTCTGCCGGTATGGCCAGCCTCCAGGAGAACCTGAACTACAAGGTCGAGGCAATCCTCAAGCTCTTCGGTCGTCACCGCATCAGCGAAGCCGATGCTCGCAAGTTTGGTCGCAATGAAGCCACGGGCCAGAAGGCCAACCAGAAGGCTCTGGCCGACATCCTGTACGGCGGTGAGTTCGGTCGCAAGAACCTGGGTAACACCGAGCCGGGTGATGGCAGCGCTTTCATGGGCCGAGGTCTCAAACAGCTCACTGGCCGTTCGAATTACAAACGCTGTGGCGATGCCATTGGCGTGGACCTGATCGCCAACCCTGAGAAGCTGCTCGAGCCAGCCTACGCAGCTTTGTCTGCCGCATGGTTCTGGAGCACCAACAACCTCAACGAGCTGGCCGACAAGGGTGACGTGGTCGCCATGACCAAGCGCATCAACGGCGGCACCATCGGCCTCGAGCAACGTCAGAAGCTCTACGACGTGGCAATGGCCTCCGCTGCCAGCATGGCCTGATCAATCAAGGGGTCAAGATGACTGCCATCAACATCAAAGCATTCCGAGGGCAGGTTCCGCGCACGTCCAGCCGACTCCTGACCCCCAATCGTGCAGCTCGCGCCATGAACTGCAAGCTCACCTCTGGGCGTCTCGACCCCCTCAAGGGCTTGGGCCTGGAGCTGACCTCGTCCGTGTCTCTGATCAAGAGCATGTTCCGCTACCGCCACTTCGGCGAGTCCGGCCCCACCGACAACTGGCTTGTTTGGAACTCCGATGTTGATGCCGTGCTCTCGCCCTTGGCCAACGATTCCTTGGGTCGGGTGTACTTCACCTCCGAGGACTTCGAGCCCCGCATGACGACCTATGAGTCGGCTATTGCTGGTGCGAAGTACCCGGCTGCGTGGTTTGCCCTGGGCGTCTTTGCTCCCACGGTAGCCCCCACGGTTACGGCCGTTGGCGGTTCCGGTGCAGCAGAGGCTCGCGCATACGTCTACACCTACGTCACCCGCTTCGGCGAGGAGTCTGCGCCCAGCCCTGTCTCCGGCGTGATCAACGGCTTCACCAACAGCACCTGGACGGTCTCCGGCATGCAGGCCGCTCCGCCCAACAGTGGCACGGTGACAGATGCCCAGGCGAACAATCCATCTCCAGGTCGTGTCGAGGTCACCCTCAACAACGTCTTCGGCCTCGAGGCTCAGAGCGTGATCCGCTTCTCGGGCGTGACCGGTATGGAAGACCTCAACGGCACCCACCGGATTCTTAGCGTTGACACTGCGAACAACCAGGTTGTGATCGCGCTGGTCACTTCTCAGACCTACGTCAGCGGCGGCTCCTGGTTCAAGGATGCTCCGCACAACACGACCGGCATGGTCAAGCGCATCTACCGCACGGCTGGTGTTGTGGCCGACCTGCTGTTTGTTGAGGAGGTCGCAGTCAACACCACGTCCTACGTGGACGCCAAGACGGCGGCTCAGCTCGGCGAGACCCTGCCCTCCCTGGCGACCTTGATGCCTCCCAAGAACTTGACCAGCCTGATCTCGCTGCCCAACGGCTGCTTGGTCGGCCTGTCCGGTAACCAGTTGTGCTTCAGCGAGCCGTACAAGCCGCACTTCTGGCCAGATGCCAGCCGATACAGCTTCAGCGGCAACGGCGTTGCTCTGTGCCCGACCGGCAACTCCGTGATCGTGCTGACCGAGTCTCTACCCATCCTGTTCACCGGCAGCGATCCCGCTGGCATGAGCCCCTCCGTGATGGAGACCTACGCCCCGTGTATTGCAAAGCGCGGCGTGGCCATCCTTGGCGGCGGTTGCTTGTACCCCAGCTATGACGGCTTGTGGCTGGCGACTCCTGCCCAGATCACCAACCTGACCAAGAATCTGTATCGCGTTGACGAGTGGGCCTTGCTCAACCCCGAATCATTCGTCGCCTCCTTCCGTGACGGCCAGTACTACGCCTCGTTCCAGGATGTCAACGAGCGCCGAATTTTCATCATTGACGCGAACGAGCCTGATGGCTCTACCGAGGTTGACGAGTCCGCCGACGAGCTCTACTTCAACGAGTACGACGGCCGTCTCTACATCTCCAAGGGCAACAAGATCTACGCCTGGGACTCAAACCAGGGTTTCAGCTACGAGAGTGACTGGCTGAGCGCCGAAGTGCAGCTCGGCAAGCCCACGAACTTCTCCGTCGCTCAGGTACACGCCCAGTTCGCCAAGCAGGTTCCTCTGGACACTGGCCAGATCTCCGCGAACCAGTTGCTCATGCTGGACACGGAGCTGGTGCGAGGGTCGTTCGCTGACGATGAGCTGCTGGTCCACGAGGTGTGCGGCTCCTTCATCGTCCCCGTGGTCCAGAACCAATCCAAGCGTGTGCAGTTCACCCTGTACACCAACAACGTGCCGGTGTTCACGCGAGAGGTCTTCTCCTCGAGCCCGTTCCGCCTGCCGTCTGGTTTTCGTGGAGAGATTGTCGCCATCGGTCTAAGTGCCACCGTGCCGACCTACTCGGTCACGATCGCCGAGTCCCTTGAAGAGCTCGGGGCGGCATCGGTATGAAGAAGGCCGCAGTCCCAACCGTTCGCACTGGTCAGCCCAACGTTGACCGGGCGTTCGACGCCATCAAGCAGAACCTGGACGCCATTATGGGTCAGACACGCGGCCTGGATAAGCTCCAGCCCCTTCCTTCAACTGCCACTCTGGCTCAGGTCATCACGCGCCTGAACGAGATCTTGGCTCGCATTCAGTGAGGTGACCCATGAAAGCATCCAGCGTCAAACGTGAGGGCGGCAAGATCGTCTACCGCGGTGAGAAGTTCGATGGGTTCAACAAGCCCAAGAACGCGCCACCTGGTGACAAGCACAAGAAGGTGGTCCTGGCCAAGAAGGGTGACGACGTGAAGCTCGTTCGCTTCGGCCTGCGTGGGATGGAGGATTTCACCCAGCACAAGGACCCCGAGCGGCGCAAAAACTACCTGGCTCGCTCTGCTGGCATCAAGGACAAAAGCGGCAACTCCACCAAGGACGACAAGTTCAGCGCCAACCACTGGGCTCGCAAGGTTCTGTGGTGAGCGCATAACCCCTCCTCCCAAATAGAATTGGTCTCTATGAGCAACCTCCAGCAATTCAGAAGCGCGATGGTCAAATATCTTGGCCAGGAGCTGACGCCGGAGGTCGCTGCTGCGATCGAGACCGAAGCCTTTCAGACTCCTGACAACTCCCACAACCCCAAGAAGTTCGGGTCCAAGGAGTACAAGGGCATGTTCTTCCAGGCGGAGAAGTTCGCCGACATCGTTGACGAGATCCATCCCTTGCACGAGGCTCACTTTCAGGAGACTGAGAAGCACCGCCTCGGGTTCGGTCTGAACATGGATTACGACCAGCTCAAGTCTTACGAGCGGGCTGGGCGCATGGTGCAATTCACCTGCCGGGACATTGAGTCCGGCAAGCTCGTGGGCAACATTCGCATGTACATCGACACCAGTCTCCACACTGGCACGTTGTACGCGACCGAGGATACGTACTACGTCCTGCCTGAGTTCAGGCTTGGATTCGCCGCCCTCCGGTTTTGGCAGTTCATGGAGGACTGCTTGAAATCAATCGGGGTGCGGGAGATCCGCACTGATAGCAAGGTACTGAACAAGGTACACAAGCTCAACGAGTACTGTGGCTACAAACATGTGGCCAATAAGTACGTCAAGGTATTTCAGGAGTGACCTATGTGTAAGGACGCGCCAGCACCAGATCCGCAGATCGGCGAAGCCGCCAAAAAGAACGCCGCGATCGCCGAGGAGGCGATGAACTTCTACAAGTCGGTCTACAAGAACGACATCCTTCCTATGCAAAAGGAAGACCTCGCGCTTCGCAAGGGTCTGATCACTGACTTGCGAGCTTCGATGCAGCAGCAGGACAAGTTTGCCCGCGAGCAGAACGAATACTACAAAGAGGTGTACCAGCCCATCGAGCGCAAGAGCGCCTCCGATGCAATGGACTACGACTCTGAGGCGAACGTCAACCGTCGCATGGGTATCGCTGCCAGCTCGGTGAACAGCCAGTTCTCGAACGCTGCCAACCAGAACCGCAGGGCTCTTGCCGCTTACGGCATCAACCCCAACTCTGGCGCTTTCGCTCGAGCCAACAACACGCTGACCACGCAGCAGGCGATCGCCTCCGCATCCGGTCAGACTGGGGCGGCTTTCGACACCGAAGACCGAGCCATCGCGCTTCGTGCTGGCGTGGCCAACTTCGGTCGCAACATGCCTAACACGGCGGCTCAGTACTACTCCAACGCTGGGGCGACTGCATCCAACGCGGCGAACATCTCGAGCCAGGGCATGGCCAACGTGAACCAGAACGCGTCAAACGTCGGGATGGGCTTCAACACCGGAATCCAAGGCAACGCCTCTTCCGCGAACATGTTGACCAACCTGTACAACTCGAATATGCAGGGTCACATGGCCAAGATGCAAATGATCGGCGACCTCGCTGGCGCTGCTGGCACGGCTTACGGCATGAGGCGGGCTGACGGCGGGATCATCCACAAGGGCAAGGGCGCTGTTCGCGGACCTGGCGGACCTGTGGACGACCAGGTTCCAGCCATGTTGTCTGACGGTGAGTACGTTCTCCCGGCCGACACGGTCAAGCGCATCGGCAAGAAGAAGCTCGATGCAATCGTCAAGAAGACGCACACGCCCGCTGCCAAACAGCGCCGTGGCTTGAAGGGGAAACGATAATGTCTGGACTCGCAGCAGCAATTACCGGCTTCGTTGGCGGCTACGCCAAGGGCAAGCAAATCAAGTCTGACCTCGAGGACGCAGAGTCCCGCCGCGGTCTCCAGAACCTGCAAAAGCAGTCTGCCGAGCTCACCATTGAGCGTGAGAAGCAGATGGCAGAACTGTCCAAGCAGATCGGCGACAAGGTCATGAACTTCAAGCCAGCCACGCTGGATGATGTTGAGTCCTTCGACACCCACTACAACGAGATGGAAGGTCTGCTGGTCAAGCAAGCCGCCATCGCGGGCAAAGATCCTCTGGCGGTCAAAGGCCAGATGGACTCTCTTCGCCGCGAGAAGTACGCCGAGCGCGTGTTCGCCGCAACCAAGATGTTCGAGACGGGCAACGAGGCAGGCTTCGAGATCTTGAAGCCGGTCTACAACCGCCTGTTCAAGGACGGCAACATGCTCATGGGCGGCGTCTACAACAAGGCTGACGACAGCTTTGACATCCGCTACATGGGCAAGGGTGGCGAAGAGAAGACCATCACCGTGGGCCGTGAGGCGCTGGTCAAGCAGTACCTACCAATGGGCCTGAATACGGGTGACGCCTTGAAGCTCGCTCTCAAAGAGCTTGAGGTGGACGAAGAGCGCAAGTTCCAGACCGGCCGCGACACCGTAAAGATGGAGTTCCAGGCTGGCGAGGGCGCAAAGGATCGCGCATCGGCCGAGAAGCGCACCGGCATGCAGATCGCTGGAGATAAAGCTGTCGCTGGTCTGCGCCGTTCCAACGCTGGCGAGGACCGTGCGCTCGACCGCATCGAGAGGAACGAGGACGATGTCCGCAAGGGTCTTGCCGCCGCCTTCGGCTTTGACTCTAAGTTCTCAACACCGGATAAGCTGGCTGAGTTCAACACCAAGGCAACTGCCGGTATGAACATCTGGCGAGCCACCCAAAAGTACGCTGGCCAGTCGCTGTCCGAGTACGACGTTGCGACGATCGTCGGTGGCATCCAGTCCGGCAAAGCTCGAGTTGCTCCAGCTCCTGGTCTCAAGGGCTTCAACGTGGTGGACTTTGGCGGCGCTCGTGCCGTGGTGCCGGAGGGCATTGTTCGTCTGAAGTAAGAATCAAGTAAGGAAAATTCGATGGCCACGCCGCTGATCAACCTGAGTGACGACTCAATTTTTGGAAATTCTCAGGGTGATTCAGCACCCCGCCGCGGTCTGAGCACCTCGTCGCAGAGGGTCAACCTCAACGACGATGCGATGTTCAAGACGGCCGAAGAGGCCCGTTCGACCGACGTGCAGTCGGGCAAGTACGTTTCCATCTTCGACCAGGAAGCCAAGATCGAGCCGCCCAAGCGCGGCATCGGTCGCATGATCGACGACACCATCACCAGCGTTGTCGGCACGAACAAGGCCAACCCCGAAGACATCCGTCCCGATGGCCTGGCCAGGGTCCGTCAGGAGGCTGCGCAGACCGAGCAGCAGGTTGGACAGCGCCGGGTGGAGTTGGGCACCGATGACCCAGATCGCGGCTACGCGATGCAGACCTTCGACTCCGCTGCCGCTGGCATGGCCAACATTGTCGGCGTGACGATGGAGTACGCCGGTCGCCAGTTCGGCATCAAGAAGATGGAAGAGCTGGGCCAGAAGGCTCAGGTTGATGGCGCTGCGCTCACCCCCAAAGAGCAGGACACCATCCAGAAGGTTTTTGGCGGTGTGGGCTCTGCCCTCCCGATCGTTGCTGGCGGCATGCTCGCTGGCGGCGGTTTGCTCGCTGCTGGCGCTGGTACTGGTGTGGCTCTTGCTGGCGCATCCGCAGTCGGCGCTGCTCTGGAAGCCCCCTCGATCGCACAAGAAGCCTACGAGGGCGCGCTCAAGGAGACCGGCAACGACGCTCGCGCCGAGACCCAAGGCTACAAGGCTGCTGCCTTGAACCTGCCCATCAGCTTCATCATGAACCGCATCGGCATCTTCGGTGGCGGCGGTGGCCGCGCCAAGCAGACCGGCAAAGCCATCCTGGCCGAAGGCACTGAGGAAGGTACCCAGAAGGCACTGACCAACTACTTGGGCTACCAGCCCACGGGTGAGGGCGTGTCTGAGGATGCGGTCATCGGCGGCTTGACTGGCGGCGTCCTGAAGCAGATCACCTTCCGCCCCGACGCTCCCGAGTCCAAGCCCAGCCAGAAGCCTGCCGGTGAAGAGACTGGCAATCTGACCAGCGAAGACACCAGTGGCTCACCAAGTGAGCCTGTTGGTGATTTGCCCGAGGGCGTCCAGACCCTGGGCTTCAAAGAGGTCTACCAGACCCTCAAGACCAAGCCAGCGGTTGCAGCCGTCCTCTACCAAGAGGCGACCACGCCCGAGCAGAAGGAGCTGGTCAAGCGAGCCGTCGATCGCGCCGAGATCCAGAACGAGTTCCAAGAAGCTCTTGGAGATGCGAACCTGCTCAATGACACTCGTCAAGAGATGCAGGCGTTCCCAGAGTTCACTGACTCGCTGGCGTTCTCCCTGACCAGTTTCGTGAATGACATGCCCCCGGCCAACATCTTCAAGGCCGAGCGCCGTCGCGCACCCTCTGAGCAAGAGGTGAACTCCGCCTTCGATGCAGCCTGGGAAGACTCCAACTACGTGGCCTCCCTCGAGGCAGAAGCCGAGACCATTGCCGCTGAGCGCGAAGAGCGTCAGGGTCGCCGCCCTGGTTTCCAGGCGAACACCCAGCCCAACAACGAGATGGAAGCTCTGGTCTCCAACGCGGAGTCAGGGTTTACCCGACCCAATACCACCGAGGGCATGACCCAGACCGAGGCGACCGAGGCATCCTTGCCAGAGTCCCTGCGTGGTGCCCGTGTCAACGACGGCAACCGAGTCTTACTCGAGGCTTACTTCGAAGAGTCGCTGGGCACGATCTTGCCCCGCAACCCATCGAAGACCCGCACCCGCGCCTTGGCGAAGCTCCAGAAACAGATGGAGATGGTCGGCTTCCCGCCCGAGCAGATCCAGGTGGCCATCAATACCGGCTCGTTTGACAACGCTTCGGCACTGGCTGACGTTCTGTCGCCACCCACGCAGGCCGTTTCTGCGCCCGTGGAGGCCCCTGCCGAGCGCGTGGTGGCCCCAAGTACCCCAGCACCCGCAACAGCGCCTTCTAGCCCCGCTCCTGCGGCTGTGGAAAGCTTTGCTCCCAATGCTGGTACGGCGGGAAGTAGTGTTCAGTTTTCCGAGGGTGATGGCGCAAACCTGTTTACGCCAGAAGCTGTTATGACCTCCGGGGACATGACTGTCAGCCGAACCGGCGCATCAACATCGGTGACTTTCGCAAACCCCATTAAGACCGGCGACATCAGCATCTCTGGGGTCTCTGTCAATCAAGAGAGAACCAGGTTTAACGCCACATCTCCTCGGTCTGGTTCTGTGGTCGTTCTGGTTGACGACAACTTCCTTGAGGTGGATGCGGTTGAGGCTGGCAAGTTCGCCAGGATCTCCAAGGCAGATGGCCCTAAGCCCAACTCCGCAGAGGAGAGGGCAATCCGAAGGGCTATTGGCGACGCCGCCGTTGATGCGTTTTTCAGCACCCCCAAGGCGAATGTCCAAGCCGCTGTCTCAGACGTTATGCTTGGGCGTGACATCTCTCCAGAGGTAGAGCGCATCAGCCAAGCATTTGGCGATCGCTTTATGGCCTCTCCTGACGCTGGTACGCCTGACCAGGTCGCCGCCCAGACACAAGAGCAAGCCCCAGAAGCTGCTGAACCTAGGGTTAACCCTGAGATCCAGCGAGCCAAGGATGACGTGTTCGACGCTGCTGCCGAACTGGCGGACGTGTTCGCTGACGTGATCTCTGTTCGCAAGAACATCACCGGCCAGCAGTACACCGCCAAGGATCTGCCTCCGGCGATCGCCAAGGTCATGACCCGTCTGGCCGATCTTGGATACGTGAAGTTCAAGGACATGGTCCGCGAGCTGATGAAGCGCATGCGAGCCAGCAAGGACTGGGCACCCCTGGCCGACCAGGTCACCCCGTTCATGCTGCGTCAGGCGTACAAGAAGCTGCCCAAGTTCGAGGGCAAGGAAGTTGATCGCGATGTCGATAGCGTCAAGGGCGGCGAAGTTGCCATCCTGATCTCAGAAGGCCGCGAGAAGACCGAGGCCGAAGAGACCAAGGAAGCCGAGGACGAAGTCACCACGGCTGGCATGAGCTTCACAAAGGCGGAGCCGAAGAAGCCCGTCAAGAAGCAGGCCAAGGCCGAACGGAAATCTGACGAGGTGGACACCCCGGCCGAGTACGGCTTGAAGGAGAGGTACCAGCTCCCCAAGGGCAAACAGGCTTCCCTGGGTCTTGAGCGCTTCCAGCGCGACGACGAAACGCCGCAGATGAAGACTTTGCGCGGTCGCCTCGAAGGCATCGTGCGCAGCGCCACCCAGATCAAGTTTTTCGAAGACACCATCCTGATGCTGCAAAAGCAGATCACCGATGTCGAGTCCAAGATGAGGGCGCTGGACACCCTGACCGTGACCGAGGGTGGCAAGACCACGACTTTCCGCGCTCGCAACGAGGAGGACGAGAACCCTGGCCTGTGGGCGACCAACGACATGAACGCCTACGACCGTTTCATCGACGGTCAGTTGCCCAACAAGCCCACCACTAAGATGGCTCTGATGGATCAGCGCCGCATGCTGGTCGAGGAGCTCGGGCGTGTGCGCGACAAGTCCACCGCCAGCCGTGCCCGTCTGTACATGCGCTCCATGTCTCGCATGATGGATCAGATGATGACCGTCACGCAGAACGCCATGTCTGCCGGTATGCCAGCGGAACAGGCTCGCGCTGTGTTCGGCAAGTTCTACCAGGCCATCTCCTTCCGCGACACCAAGCCCGCTCCCGAAGCCGACACCGTCGAAGCCGACCAGGACCAAGACGCTCAGGTCGATGCGTTCGAGGGCGCCAAGGCGGCTATGGGCATCGTCTCCGACTTCCGCAACAAGCAGATCACTCAGCGCCAGCTCGACGATCTGATCGACCGCGGTGTTCGTGATGGCGACTTCACCTACATGGATGTGGGTGACGCCTTCCGCGCTTTCAACATGAGCGTTCCTCGCGGCGTCATGGACACGAGCAGCCAGTTGTCGGTGCGCAAGCGCCTCAAAGACTTCATGGCCGAGAACGGCAACACCACCGCTTCCCGCATGGAGTGGATGGTGAACATGGAGAAGGTGGTCAAGTCCAACCCCGGTTCCCTTGGCACTAAGTTCACCGCCGAAGAGGTGGCGTACTACAACATGTGGAAGCAGGACCGCGAAGCGCTGCGCAGCCGCCGCAAGGTGACTGATGACATGCGAGAAGGTCGCACTGCCGATGAGGCGTTCCCCAACCTGCTGTTCAACCGTTTCCGCTTGAGCCAGGTGCGCAACCCAGACTCGATCAACGAGGCCGAGTCCACCCGCACAGCAGTTCGAGCCATCGCCGGTGGCGATCCTGACACCGTTTACTTCGAGGACATTGCCTACGCACTGCGCCGCCGCCCCGACCTTGAGGCAGACATCTTCGAGTCGATGACTGCTGACGAAGGTCGCCAGTTCAAAGAGTGGGTTGCCCGCAAGAAAGCCGCCATTGAGCAAGAGTCGATGATGCTCGCCAAGGTCGAGGCCTTCACCACCCTGCGCAACTTGGGTCACGCTGACGCCATCCTGCTGGATTCTAAGCCTGTTCGAGATGAGGTGGTTCAGGAGACGACAGCCGCCGAGGTTGTGTCTCCCCAGACCCTTATGGACGAGGCTGTCATTGCCATTGAGAGCTTTGCTGCGGCGAACGGCATCCGGGTCTTTGACATCAAGAGCGTAGAGGGCCGCTCCAGAAGCGGTGATCGTGGCTTCTCGAACTACACCTTCACCCTCAAAGATGGCCGCAAGCTGCAAGGCGAAAACCTTGACCTGTTCCCAGGAATCAGTGAGGTGAGCAAGGCTTCTGACTACGGCATCGCCATCCCAGAGGTGATGAACGCCGCCCTGAAAAACGATGTGGCCAAGGTCTTTGACCTGGTTGCTCGTGGCGATAAGCGAGCCAAGCCCCGCACGACTACACGAGATGTGCCAGCCGCTCCCGCAGGAGGCCGTCCAAACACCACCCCAAGTGAGCGTGAGCGCATCTATACCAGCCTGGTCAATGCCGAGCTGAGCGAGCTGCCTGCGGTGATGGACGCCATCGCCCGACTGAACTCCGTTCTGGTGGGTCGCGTCGATCCCGAGACGGGTGAGATCCTGACCGACGAGCAGGCCGAGCAGTACGCCGCTGACTTCGTAGACTCGCTGGCCCAGCGGGCAATGATGGGCTCCGTGGTTTCGGCCACTGGTGCTGAGATGTCGCAGTTCGGCGCAAGCACTGGCTTCGGCGCTGATGCTCCTGCCGGTCTCAAGCGTGGCGAGTTCGGCTTCGGCGAAACCGTCGAGGATGCCGGTGATGCTATGCGAGCCAGCGGTCCCCAGAGCACGACCGACCTGACCGCAGAGGAGCAGCTCCAGGACGAGATGATCTCCGAGGCTGACCTCATGGAAGCTGGCCGCGAGATGAGCGAAGCCGGTACCGAAGAGGACGCCGAGGGTGAGTCCGCCACCGCCGCAGAGCAAGAGACCGCCACCGAGAAAGAGGCTGGCACTCGCAGGGCCGCAGTCCCTGGCTCCTTGGTCGCCAAACAGGAGTACCGCTTCCGCCGTGCCCCGTTCTCCGGAGAGCTCACCAACTCTATCGTCGCCGAGCACGTTCTCAAGATCGTCTCGAAGTGGACTGGTGCGCCACGCATCAACGTGGTCCCCAACGTGCAGATGCTGCCCGAGGGTATCCGTGAGCAGGTCATGTCCAAGCTGTCGAAGGACTCTGGCGCTGCCGGTCTGTTCGTCAACGGCGAGGTCTACATCTTCTCCGACCACATCAGCAGCCTGTCCGACGCTGAGTTCACCCTGTTCCACGAGACCTACGGCCACTACGGCATGCGGGCTTTCCTGGGTGCGAAGTTCGACTCGTTTCTCGAGCTGGCCTACAACACCAACACCCGCATCCGTGCGGAGGCTGACGCGCTGATGGCCAGCAAGCCGATCGGCAAGCTCGAAGCCATCGACGAAGTGCTCTCGGACATGGCTGGTGCCAATGAGCCGATGGGCCTGGTCAAGCAGTGGCTGGGCAAGGTCATCGCTGGCCTGCGCCAAATCGGCATGAACCGCGTTGCTGGCTGGATGTCTGCCAAGACCGACGCCGAGATCGGCTATACCCTGATGATGGCCCGCAAGGCTGTGCAAGAGGGTGCGCCTACCATCTTCAACGGCGCTCCTGATGAGGTTCGCTTGGCCGAGGCCCGTCTGCCCTACGAGATGTTCTCCTCTCGTGACGGCAACACCACGGCGTACACCCGCTACAACCCGATCACCCAGACCTACGCGGTATTCACTGCCACCGGCAATGACATCCGCAAGGGCTGGAACACCACGATCGTCACCGAGTTCGAAGATGCCATCGCGCTCATGCGCAAGAGCGGCAAGGTCGATCGTCGTCTGCGCAGCGGCCTGTACATCGACAACAAGATCCCCTCGGACCTCCAGAAGATCCCTGAGTTCCGCATCGCCACGGACGACCTGTCCTTGACGACCGCCGAGGGCTTGAAGAACTACGGCCGACTGATCAAGCGCAACGCGATCATCTTCTTCCAGAACGAGTACAAGGCCGTCCACGAGGTCGCCTCGTACCTGCGTTCCAAGGGTCGCATGTCTGACGCCTTCGACCCGACCCGTGACCTCGAAGGTCTGCATGAGCGCAAGACTGCGGTGAAGCTGGAGAACTTGAACCGCCGCTTCGTGAAGCCCCTGCTCGAGCTCGCGGGCGAGGCTGGCAAGCTTGGTGCCAACTCCGACACCGTCAACAAGTACCTGGTCGCCAAACACGCCGAGGAGCGCAACAATCACATCGCCAAGATCAATAAGGGCATGCCTGACGGCGGCTCTGGCATGAGGACCAAGGAGGCCAAAGACTTCCTCAAGTCCATCCAGAACGAGAAGTTCATGCCTAAGCTCGAAGAGATCTCGGCACTGCTCAAGCAGTTGTCTGATCAGAAGCTGGCGATGATGAAAGAGGCTGGCCTCATCAGCCACGATGAGTACATGGCTCGCGCCCAGTACAAGAACTACGTGAACCTGTCCGGCGTGAAGGAAGGCCTAGACGCATTCGATGACCTGGCCGTCCTGGCTGGCAGCAGCAAGTTCTCCACCCGCAAGGACAAGCGAGCTCTCGGTCGTGGCGATATGGCCACCGACGTGTTGGCCCGCACCATCCAGTCGGCCGAGGCTGCTGTGCTCAACTCCAGCAAGAACCGCGTCAAGCAGAAGATCCTGGCCATGTTCGAGGTCAACTACGACCCCGACTTCGTTTCCATCAACAAGCAGGCGTACAAGCGTGTGCTCGATGAGAACGGCGAGGTCACCGAGAAGATGGATGAGACCTACATCCGCAACAAGAACGTGATGGTCGTCCATGTGAACGGTCGCCCGGTCACGATTGAGTTCAAGAAGACGGGCAAGGGCACGTTTGCCGATGCCATCCACGGCGCGATCTACCCATCCGAGGCTGATTCCACCGTGGCTCGGGCGCTGGGCCGCTACAACCGCATCGTCGGTCAGATGCTCACCACCTGGAACCCAGTGTGGGTGCTGGTCAACTTCGTGCGTGACGCCCAGACCCTGTACTACAACTCGGTGGCCGACAAGCGCGTGACCAAACAGATGGCCAAGGAGATGGTCAAGACCATCCCCGCCGCCATGAAGGCCACGTTCCACTACGCCACTGATGGCCGTCGCGGCAACAGCGCAGACCCAGACATGATCCGCGCCTTCCGCGAGATGCGTGAGGCCGGTGGTGCCACCAGCTTCCTGAACCTTCAAGGTCTGGAGAAGCAGGTCAGCGCCATCGAGGACATGATCAATCCTCAGAAGAAGAGCGACATCGTGAAGGTTGGTCAGTTCCTAGCCGACAAGCTCGAGGAGTTCAACATCCCAATCGAACTGGCCCCACGTCTCGCCGCCTACAAGGTGATGCGCGACAACGGCTACTCGAGGGACGAGGCCGCTCAGTACGCTGGCGAGATCACGGTGAACTTCAACATGCGCGGCTCCTCCAAGTTCATGCGCAACATGTACTTGTTCTTCAACCCCGCTGTGCAGGGCTCGGCCAAGCTGGTCAAGCTCGCATCCGAGAACCCCAAGACGTTCAGCAAGATCGCAATGGGCATGGCTGCTGTGGGCTTCATCTCCAGCGTGATCGGTCGCGCAATGGGTGGCGAGGACGAGGACGGCATCGACAAGATCGACAAGGTGCCCGTGTTCAAGCGAGCCACTACGCTGATCCTGTCGCCTGACGTGCCTGGTGCTGCCATCCCTGTGCCCTATGGCTGGAACGCCTTCTTCGCCGCTGGCGTGTTCATGGCCGACACCTTGTGGGCTGGCGCTCAACCAGCTGCAACGAGCGCCAAGCGTATCGCTCAGTCTGCTTTCGAGGGCTTCTCGCCCATCGGTAGCGCTGGCCTGTCGTCCAACTCCAACCTGGGCACGGTCTTCAAAGGCCTGTCGCCCACGGCTGCTCTGCCGCTGCTGGAGATCATGCTCAACGAGAACCGCTTCGGCGCTCCAATCGTCAAAGAGGCTGGCCTCTTCGGTGGTGGCAAGCGACCCAACGCGGAGATGGCATTCGACTCGGCGTCCCCGATCTCGGCTGGCATCTTCAAGGGCTTGAACCGTGCAACCGGTGGCGACTACGTCAACCCTGGCGCGATCGACGTGAACCCCGGCATCGTGGATCACTTGATCAGCTCGTACATCCCAGGCCTGGTTTCCGAGAGCTACAAGTTCGCTTCGTGGGCTACCAAGAGCGCACTGGGCTACGACACCAAGTCGGCGTCCATCCCGTTGGTTGACCGCCTCACGGCCAAGGTTCCCGAGAGCTACGACTTCGGCATGTACCGCCGCGCCAAGGAGTACGTGGCCACCAAGTACGATGACTTCAAGCTCAACCCCGAGCGCCGCGACAAGATCCTTGCCGATTTCCCAGGTCTGGGCGGTGCCAAGGGTGTGCTCGACACGACCGACAGCCGCATCCAGGACCTGCGCGAGTACCGCAAGAACGTGGAGCGCGACGAGTCGATGTCTCGCGAGGACAAGGTGAAGATGATCAACGAGGCTCGTGCGCGGGAGAAGGAGATCGTCACCCGTGCCGTGCGCACCCTGCTCGAGAACAGCCCCGCGCTGAAGCCGGTCCTGATTGAAAGCGAGTGACCATGACCAAGACAAAGTCCAAGGTGAACGAGGCGGGGAACTACACCAAGCCCAGCATGCGCAAGTCCCTGTTCGAGAAGATCAAGGCCGGTGGCAAAGGTGGTGACCCAGGCGAGTGGTCTGCCCGCAAGGCGCAGATGCTGGCCAAAGAGTACAAAGCGAAAGGTGGAGGTTACAAATCATGAGCAAGAACGCAAAGCACTACCTGCCCAACGGCAAAGAGTATGTCGGGCCAACCCACAAGATGGGAGCTGAACTGCACACGGGAGCGAAGCACTCGGCCAAGAGCCAGAAGCTCACCCAAACGCCACCGAAGGGCAAGAAGTGAAAGAGTCACAGAAGTCACTCAAGCGCTGGACCGATCAGAAGTGGCGCACCAGCGATGGCTCGCCCTCTGAGGGCAAGAAGCGATACCTGCCTGACGCCGCGTGGAAGTCGCTGTCCCCAGCGGAGAAGGCTGCAACCAACAAGGCCAAGGCCGAAGGCAACAAGGCTGGCAAGCAGTTCGTGGCTCAGCCCAAGACCATCGCCAAGAAAGTCGCCAAGCACCGCAAGTGACTGTGTAAGAAACGTGTCAGGCGGGTACGTTGCCGTGCATTGGTCGAGAGCGGCCCTCGAACGGCAAGTGGTTGATTAACCAGCACAAAGCAACGTACCGCCTTCCACTACTTCACCGCCTCATCAGACTCATAAGCCGTTCTGCATCGTGATCATGCAGATCGTGGTGCGCCCATCGGGCAGCAGGATGTACTCGGTCGCCTTGATCTTGGCCTGGATCGAGGGCATGGTCACCGAGGTGGGAAGGGTTTCGATGTGCTCATTCATACGATTACTCCAATGAGGAAATTGCGGCCATCAGCTCAGCGACGGTCACATTGGTTTTCTTGACGAGCTTCTCTGCTCGGGCGCGGTTTGCCATCCAGGAGCGGGTCATCTGAACCGTTCCGCTCGAGACCTTCTCGGGGACACGGTTCATGCGATCGCGCAGCTTCTGGCGGAAGTGTTCGAGTTGTTCTTTGTCGTTCATGTCAGCACCCGTAGCCCACACAGAAGAGCGCCTTGGCGAACCGAACCCACAGGCCGAACACCATGATCACGACCGCGGTCGCCGCCGCCAGCAGCATCCAATCGAGAACCATCTTCAATTGCCTCATGTCTTACCCCGTCATCTTTTCTAGGTGGTATAGGGTGACGCGCCCTTCGATCACGCCTTCGGTGTACTTGGCGGACTCTCTGGCAACGTCGTCACCCAACTCTTTGCGCCACTCCTGATAGAGGGCATAGCGCCGCGTGGGCGAGGAGAACTTGGAAGCCTCACGAACCCGTTCTATGAACCGGGTCCTGGCTTGCTTCAGCTCATCCCGCCAGAGCGCCTCTTGCTCTGCGTTGATCACACCAGCTCTCGCAGGTCGGGGGCTTTCCAGCCCTCTGGCTTGCCGATCTTGCCGCCCTCGAGGATGACGGGCTTGCCGTCTACCAGCTTCGCGTCGTTCGATGCCAGCACCAGTTCATCAGCAGCCACCTTCTTGAAGCCAGCCATGTAGGCCACACCGTTGCCGGTCACTTCCGTGTCGCACAGCGCATCCAGTGCCTCGACCCGAAGGTGGGTAGGGATGTAGACGAACTGCTCGCGCTTCTTCAGCTTGGTGGCGAACCACTTCAAGTCGTTGCGGTTGCGCTCGATCAGCTTGGCGTAACCCTCACTGTCGGTGCGGAGCTGCTCCAAGAACTCGCAGAACTCCTCGATGTGGCAACCAATCTGCACGGACAGGTTCTCGGGCGTCGGCTCCTTGCCGCAGGCTTTGAGCCAGTCGGCGGTGCGTTGGTAGTTGTTCATGAGTACTCCTCGTTCGAGGCCAGCTCCCAGACGGTCTTCGGTGACCCGTGGCAGTTGGCGCTCTTTTGTTTCTCGAAGCCCGCAGCTCTCACATACTTGGATGCGGCCACTCTGCGAGCGACATAGCCCCAGGCGCGGTTGTCAGGCGGCTCATTGAATCCGAGCTTGCCAGCCC
>JGI24768J34885_10000097_pt1 | contig 22549 bp, 13 predicted proteins | sample LakOntMetagenome_FD_34885 | JGI IMG/M metagenome (IMG submission 34885) | reverse complement strand
GGTGCTAAAACATGTGGTATCATTGGCAAAATCCAAAAATGCCAAAAGCTTGCTCATCACCTATCACCCCCACCCTCGATTGGTGATCGACCCCAACAATCAAGACCTTCGAATGCTCAGTAGCATCGAAGAAAAAGCAAAGGCCGTGTATGACCTCGGCGTTGATTTTGTTCTGGTATTGCCATTCACTACCGAATTCTCTCAGATGTCGCCCAGAGATTTTGTCGCCAAAATATTGGTTGAACAACTTCATGTCAACACCATCGTAATTGGTTACGACCACCGTTTTGGGCGGAACAGAGAAGGTGATTTCAACAGCCTTGTGGCCTTGTCTAAGGAATTCCATTTCGATGTGGAAGAAATCCCCGCCTCGGAAATTGACGCCATCGCCATTAGCAGTACAAGAATACGCAAAGCACTATCAAACAAACTCTTACAAGAGGCAAACCAACTGCTTGGCAAACCATACATACTATCCGGTATCGTGGTTCAAGGCAAACAACTGGGCAGAACCATCGGCTTTCCAACGGCGAATGTTGAAATCAACGACCCTTACAAACTCATTCCACCCCGAGGTGTTTATGCTGGTTACTGCCTCGTGGAAAACCAAACCCACAAAATGGTTTGCAACATCGGCGTGAGACCTACCGTGGATGGTGAACAATTAACCATTGAAGCCCATATTTTTGGATTTGAAAAAAACATCTACGACCAAGCCATTTCATTGTTTTTGGTACAGTATTTGAGAAATGAGCAGAAGTTCGATTCACTGGAGTCGCTCAAATCTCAGATACTTATTGATGCACAACAAGCCCAATCATTGGTCGTTTTGGATTAAATCCACCTGCCTTTTACTGATTTTTTTATCGGTAAAGCCAGCATTCTCGCAGGAAGACGACGGAGAATTTGAGGACGACGAATACGGCGATTTCATTGTAGAAGATTCATCGTGGATGAAATCTACAGACTCAGCTCAATTGTATTACGAGGAAGGGGAATTCACCATACCTGGCATGCTCCCGGAATATGATTTTTATGCATTTTGGGACACGATGCACGTGGATGCCTACCGGTTCGATCTCAGGAAACTGCAAGAAACCATACCATTAACCGTGTTAGAAATGGATTGCGATTTCGCCATGCCCATTTATGGTAGAACCAATTCACCTTTTGGTTGGAGACATGGAAGACCGCACACAGGTATCGACCTACAACTGAGAACCGGAGATTCTGTCTATGCCGCATTTGATGGCGTTGTGAGAATGAGCAAATACTACAATGGTTACGGAAATTGTGTCGTGGTTCGCCACTACAATGGCCTTGAAACGTTGTACGCACACCTCAGCAAACTCGATGTTCGTCCGGGAACACTCGTAAATGCCGGCCAATTATTAGGTCTTGGTGGATCAACAGGGCATAGCACAGGGCCACATTTACACTTTGAAATCAGATTTTTGGGAAGGCCCCTAAACCCTACGGCGGTCATTGACTTCCCCAACGAAACGGTAAAAACAGACACCCTGAACGTTGAATTGAAGATTTTCCAAATGCCCGCTGGCAGTTATCACTACAAAAAACGCAGAGGCTCTTACCGCCGCGGCAGATCCAAATCCCGAAAAAGAAGATATTCTTACAACATTAGAATAGAAGAAGTGTCTCAATCGTTATACAGAGTATAAAAGGTTGAGTCGATTCAACTATTTTTGTATTTTCTGTGAGCATACAAGTCAATCATTTATCGAAACGCTACGGCAGTCAAATGGCTGTGAACGACATTTCGTTCAACATTCCATCAGGCGAAATCGTGGGATTTCTGGGGCCAAACGGTGCTGGAAAATCCACAACGATGAAAATACTAACCGGATATATCCCCGCTACTGAGGGCGATGCATTTGTTTGTGGCCTCAACCTCAATACAGACAGTTTGGCCGTGCGCAAATTGGTGGGCTATCTTCCCGAACACAACCCCTTATACCTCGACATGTATGTTACGGAGTATTTGCTGTTTGCCGCAGGTATTGCGGGTGTTAAAAACCCAAAAAGCGCGCTCGAAAAATCCTTAGAGCTCACACAGTTATCCCCAGAAAGAAACAAAAAAATCTCTCAACTGTCTAAAGGTTACAGACAAAGAGTAGGCTTGGCGCAAGCTTTGATCCATGATCCCCAAGTACTCATATTGGACGAACCCACTTCGGGTCTCGATCCAAACCAAGTGGTAGAAATGAGGAATGTGATCAAAAACCTCGGCAAAGACAAAACCGTACTTTTAAGTACCCATATTATGCAAGAAGTTGAAGCCATGTGCAACCGTGTCATATTGATCAACAAAGGAAAAATCGTGGCCGATGATTCACTACAAGGATTGAAAAATTCATCGCCTTCAGAATCTCTGGAATCCATCTTTAGACAATTAACCAGCCATGTGGGAAATATTTAAAAAAGAAATCCGCAGCTTTTTGGGCTCATTCATTGCCTACATCGTGATGGGTGTTTTTCTCATCATTACAGGCATTTTTATGTGGCTCATTCAAGGAAACAATGTGCTCGACCTTGGCGTGGCCAGCCTCCAAGTGATGTTCAACATCGCCCCATACATTCTGATCTTTTTGGTTTCTGCCATTACCATGCGAAGCCTCAGCGAAGAGCGAAGATTGGGCACCATTGAAATTTTGACCACCCGTCCGGTGAGCGACATTTCCATTTTGATGGGCAAATATTTGGCTGCCGTAGCACTCATCGTTTTCACATTGCTACCTACCCTATTTTATTATTATACCATACATTCTTTGGCCGACCCGTTGCAAGGAATCGACCAAGGAGGCACTTGGGGTTCTTATCTCGGCTTGATTTTGCTTGCCGCCAGCTATGCGAGCATTGGCATGTTTGCCTCCTCCCTCACCGATAACCAAATTGTTTCATTGATCATTTCCATGGTATTGTGCTTCTTTTGGTACGGCGTTCTAAACCTACTTGGCGATATCAAAGCACTCGATGCCATCGGCAAGAGCCTAGAATGGTTCGGATTGGATTTTCATTATCAATCAATCAGTCGTGGCGTTTTAGACACCCGCGATATCATTTACTTTTTGGGTTTCATCGCCACATTCATCGGTGGCACTAAGTTGGTCTTTGAAAGCAGAAAATGGTGATGAAAAAGTACAACCATCGCAACCAATCCCTGTTAGAATTCATCACCCTTTTGGTGGTGGTCATTGTTGCCAATGTTCTTGGCAATTTCTACTATAAACGCATCGATTTAACCAGCGAAAATCGATACACACTGTCCGAAACCAGCAAAAAACTGTCTGTTGGCCTCAAAGAAAAACTGTATTTTAGGCTGTATTTGGACGGCGAGATGTCGGCCCGATTCAAAAACCTCAGAAATGAAATTCGTGACATGGCCTATGAGTTCCGGGAACTCTCTGGTAGAAAAATTGAAATTGAAATCATTGACCCTTTCGAAGGCAAACTCACATCAGAAATTACCGGTATTCTAGAAGACTTCCAATCCAGAGGTATACTGCACCAGCGCGATATCGATGATGAGGGCAGCAATTCAACGGTAATCAAAAACATCATCCCCGGCGCAGAAGTGAGCTACGCGGGAAAAACCGTGGCAATCAATTTTTACGAACACGATGTAGCATTGGATGCCGACAACAACATCAAACGTGCCATCGACAATGTAGAGTACGAAATCGCCAATGGACTCAGGCAATGCATCTTGGAGAAATCTAAAAACATCGCAGTGGCAGACGGATCGGGCGAAATGATCGACAACCGCGTGGCCGATTTCGCACAAGAATTGTCGAAATATTACAACGTAGCAGCCCTCAACTTAAATGTTTCAGACCCAAAATCCGCAGAACCTTTTGTAGAAAAACTGAAGGCGCTTTCCAACAGCGAAGATGCTGGCAGCGTTTTGATAGAAAGCCTGCAAAAACGGTTGAATTTGAATGACTTGTTGATTGTCATTAAACCTGCGAAGGATTACACCCCGGCCGAATTGTATTTGATTGATCAATTTGCGATGAAAGGCGGAAAAGTCATTTGGATGATAGATCCTGTGCACGCCGAGATCGACAGTTTCGAAAACAACAGCCAACTCATCGCCATGGACAATCAGCTGGAGAACATTTCAGCATCGTTGTTTCACTACGGAGTGAAACTGGAAACCACCTTGCTGATGGATGCCAATTGCAATGCGATCCCCATCCCCGTGGGCGGAAGGCCCGAGATGATTGACTTCTATTATTTCCCGGTATTCATGGCATCCACGTCTCCACATATCATCAATAGAAACGTGGGTCCTATTTGGGGTCAATTCCCCGGCACACTAACAGCCAAATCAAAAACGAACTTAAACATCACTCCATTGTTGAGCAGTTCGCCCTATACAAAAACCATCCAAGCGCCTGCCACCGTAGATTTGGAAACCGCTTACATGCAATCTCGCGACGACCGTTATCGCTCCACATTGAGAGGCGGCAGCAAACTTTCGGGCGTACTCATGGAAGGCAAATTTGAATCGCCTTTCATTTACCAAAAACATTACGAGGGCGTACCATTCATCCCCAATGGCAACAGCAAAATGATCGTAATTGCCGATGGCGATATCATGCGAAATGGCATTTCAGGTAGAGGTGGTATTTACCCAACGGGATTTGATCGATTCACCAAAACCACCTTCGCCAATAAAAAGTTTTTGCTCAATTGCATCGATTATTTGATCGACGACAATGGTTTGATCGAGATTAGGGCGAAAGAAAAAACTTTGCGCTTGCTGGATACCGAAAAAACCCGTCTCGAACGCAGCTACTGGCAATGGTTTAATTTGCTGGCACCTTTGAGCAGCATCCTTGCCTTTGGCATTTTCAATCACATTTTACGCAAACGCAAATACCAAGTTTAAACACATGTACGATTTCATAGAAGGAAACATTGAATCTTTGAATCCCACACATGTGGTGATTGGCAATCAAGGATTGGGTTACATCGCCGCAATCAGCCTAACCACCTATGAAAAAATCAAAGGGCATAAAACAGCGAGGTTGTTTGTAGACCTATTGTTCAAAGTGGAGAATCAAAGTCCAGTTTCTATGAACCTCTATGCGTTTGCTGATCCTGATGAACGTCACATGTTCAGAATGCTCACCAGCGTATCGGGAGTAGGAAACAACACAGCGATGTTGATGTTAAGCAGTTTGGCTCCTGATGATTTGGCATCGGCTATACTCAATGGCAATGTAGGCCTATTGAAAAGCATCAAAGGGATTGGAGAAAAAAGTGCTCAACGCATTGTGCTAGAATTGAGAGACAAAATGGCCGTGGGTAAAAAATCCATGGGATTGGGCATGCAATCTGGCGTAAGCGATCACTTCTCTGAAGCTTTGGCGGCCCTAACTACTTTGGGTTACCAAAAGGTCAACGCCGAAAAAGCCCTGATGAAAATCAGCAAAGAATTGGGTGGCACCGCAACCATCGAAGAATTGATAAAAAATTCACTAAAAATACTTTAACTTGCAATTTCGACCAAATTTAAGCCTATTCGCAAAACCGCTACGCAACGATTAGAAGTTTACAGCATGAAGTTTTACGCAATACCTGCACGCGACCGCCAAAAAATGATTTCATTTGGCTTGATGTTGCTTGGATTTTTGGTTGGATTTAGCCAACATATTTCCGCACAGTCTGATACCAATTCACTGCGCTATAAAATCAACCAGCAAAACAGCCCCGGTAGCAAAATCGACCTTGAAAACCCCATCAAAACAGAATGGAGGTACAACGCCCGCGAAAACCGGTACGAAGGCTTTAGAAATCTCGGATCTCTCAGTTATCCCACCGGCGAATCGATGTCGGTTACTGAATATTTTCAAAAACAAGCCAAAACAGACCAAGAATCCTATTTCCGAAACAAATCTCAAAGTGCTTATGCATTGGGATCAAACAAAGGAGTAAGCGAATTAATCAAAGCCGAATTAAACAACCCCACCGTATCCAAAATCTTCGGAGAAGGCGGTGTAGACTTCCAACTCAATGGCAGTGCGATGGTAAAGTTGGGCGGAAGCATCAACGTAAACAGAAATCCCAACTTCTCGAAACGTCAACAGCGATATTTTGTACCCGTTTTTGACCAGCAAATGCAGATCAGTGCCAATGGTAGCGTGGGTGAATTTGTGAAGCTCGGCATAAACTACGATACCGAAGCCGCATTCGAATTTGACAACCAAACCAATTTGGGTTGGAAAGGCAAACCAGATGGAATCCTCAAAGACGTTCAAGTGGGTAACGTAAACCTGAACCTCCCCACCCAGTTAATTAAACCCGCAAACAGCTTGTTCGGTTTTTCTAACACCATGCAGTTTGGAAAAACCACAATCAAAACGGTCTTCTCTCAAAACAAAGGTCAAAGCACAGAAACAGTGCTGAAAGGCGGCGCCCAGATGAATGAATTCAAAATCACCGCCGACAACTACGACCAAAACAAACACTTTTTCCTATCACAGTTTTTCCGCGAAAACTACAATAAATCACTGGAAAATTTGCCCATCGTTGCCAGCGGCGTGATCATCAACCGAGTAGAAGTTTGGGTTACGAACAAAAACGCCAACGTTGAAACACCCAGAGACATCCTCGCATTCCAAGATTTGGGTGAAGCCAATCCTTATCGCACAGCTTTAGGGAATTCCCCAACCCCCCAATCAAGCAATGAGGCAAACAGCCTTTACGCAAAAATCACCGCCGATCCAGACGTTAGAAGCACCGGAAAAGCCATTGACCGCGTATTTGCCAACATGCCCTATTTTGAGCAAACGGTTGATTTCGACATGCTCAACTATGCACGTCAATTGACAGAGAAGGAATTCAGTTTGAATTCTCAATTGGGTTACATATCGCTGAATCAGCCACTGAACAACGATGAAATTCTTGCCGTGGCATTCGAATACACCTACAACGGTGAAGTATTCCAAGTGGGTGAGTTCTCGCGCGACGTAGCACCTGGCAACCAACAATTGCTGTTTTTGAAAATGCTCAAAGGCAACACCATCAGAACCCGCCTTCCCATTTGGAAACTGATGATGAAAAACATCTACGCATTGAACACTTACAGCTTGAGTTTGGAAGATTTTAAACTCAACTTGATCTATGCCGATGATACCACGGGTGGCGATTACAATTATTTACCCATAGGCAGTGCAAATTGTCCGTCCTTGGCCAATGGAAACCCACTGATTCGTGTGATGGGTCTCGACAAACTCAACCGACAGCAAGAAGCCAAACCCGATGGGGTTTTCGATGCCATCGAAGGACTAACGGTGAATACCCAATATGCAAGAATCATATTCCCCGTCACAGAACCCTTTGGCGATTTCCTGAGAGAACAATTCAATGGACGAAACGATTTGGGTGATTATTATTGCTACGATGCTTTGTATGACAGCACAAAATGGCTCGCTCAACAAGATGTAAAGCACAACAAATTCTTTCTTCAAGGAAGCTATAAAAGCAGCAACGGGGCCGAATTATTCCTCGGAACCACCAACCTTCAACGTGGTTCGGTGCGAGTTACAGCCAATGGCAGACCACTTTCAGAAGGCATGGACTACGAAGTTGACTATGCACTTGGCAGGGTTAAAATTATCAATGAAGGTTTGTTGAGAGGTGGTGCAGAAATCAGGGCCAGTGCAGACGGACAGAGCTTCTTCAACATTCAACAAAAGACATTGCTCGGTGGCCGGGTTGAACACAAGTTCAATAAAAAATTGATCGTGGGTGGTACCGCTCTTCACATGTACGAAAGGCCCTTAACCACTAAAACCAATTTCAATGAAGAACCCCTTCTAAATACTATCATTGGTGCGGATGTAGCGTATAGTTCAAAATCTAGATTTTTAACCAAAATCATCGACGCACTGCCCTTCTTGGAAACAAAGGAAATATCGAACATAACCGCTTATGGTGAATTCGCAAAAATCTTCCCCCACAACCACAAATCGCAAGGTGATCAACGAGGCGTATCCAACCTAGAAGACTTCGAAAATGCAGAACTTACCAATGACCTTAAAAACATCAGTAACTGGGTCACTGCCTCCATTCCCCAAAAACAAGAAGACAAATTCCCTGATACCAAAAACGCCGATAAGTTGTCTTGGATGAATCATCATGCGGCAATGAGTTTCTACACCATTGATCAATTGTTTTATCGTGACAACGACATGCCCGACAACATCAAACAACGTGTAGACAACATTCTTAGCGACCCCTTCCAACGTCAGGTAGATCAACGAGAATTGTTCCCTCAAAGAAATTTCCCTCAGGGTACGCCTACCATTTTACCCACTTTAGACATGTACTTCAGACCCACCGTTCGAGGTATGTACAATTATAACATCGACCCATCACAAATTAACGACAAGGGTCAATTATTGAATCCAGAACTGAGTTGGGGTGGTATAACAAGAAAGATCGACCAAAATGATTTCGAAGCGGCCAACATCGATTACATCGAAATATGGATGTTAGACCCAATGTCTGATAACACCAACCTCAAAGGCGAATTGCTCCTGCATTTGGGGAATGTGAGCGAAGACATCTTACCAGACCGCAGAAAATCGTTTGAAAATGGGCTGCCCACAAGCAATAGCAGTACTACTGAAACCGATACCTCAAATTTTGCCATCGTACCGAGCGGACCGCAAATCAACTTTGCCTTCGACAACAATTCTGCTACTTTAAAAAGTCAAGATTTGGGTTTAGACGGAATGGATGATGCGCAAGAAATCGCTCATTTCGACTCAGCCATGCTCAAGAAAATTGTGGCAAATTTTGGCGCAGGATCGAAATATTATCAGGATGCCGCGGCCGATCCAAGCAATGACAATTACACCCATTACTTAGAATCAACCTATGACGCGTTAGACGCAGACATTATAGGTCGCTACACACGAATCCAAGGTCTTCAAGGCAACTCCAATAACGAGCAATATACAGGCAAATACAGCGGTATGCCGAAGTCATCCACCCCCATCCCTTCTGACGAGGATGTAAACAGAGATTTCACATTGAACCAAAGCGAAGATTATTACCAATATCGCATTAAAATCAGCGCTGCTGATATGCAAATTGGTCGCAATTATATCACCGATGTGGTAGACAATCGTGTAAAATTGAGGAATGGCAAGGAGAGAAATATCAAATGGTACCAGTTAAAAATACCGATTAAAGAATTTGAAAAAGCCGTTGGTAACATCAGTGATTTCAAGAGCATCCGTTTCATGCGTATGGTGATGACGGGCTTTAACGATACCGCCATATTGAGAATGGGCTACATCAACATGGTGAGAGCCGATTGGCGCAGGTACACCAACTCATTGAAAACACCCGGCGTAATTGTACCTCAGGACCCCAATGACGGCACCAAATTCGTTGTGAGCACGGTGAACATCGAAGAGAACAGCAAACGCTCACCCATCGCTTATGTTTCACCTCCAGGCATCGACCGCGTTCAAAACATGGCAAGCTTGGGAACCGTACTTGAAAATGAACAATCACTGTCGTTACAAGTATGCGAACTAAAAGCGGGCGACAGCCGTGCTGCATTTAAAACCACCACTTTCGATGCCCGTAACTACAAAAGAATGCAGTTGTACATTCACGCGGAAGAAAGTCAAGGTACTACAATCAACGACGGTGAGGTAGCAGCTTTCATTCGTTTCGGTACAGATTTAACCTCGAATTACTACGAATATGAGATTCCGCTGACCATGACCCGTGGCACGGTGAACATGAATGCCAACAATGCCGATCAACTCATTTGGCCGGCGGCAAACCTCATGGACTTCGCGTTGGATTCGTTCTATGATTTAAAAATCCAACGTCAAAACGCAGCTTGGCCCATGACCGCGCCATTCATTCGCTTCACCGGTAAAGGGAAAATCACCGTGATGGGGTTGCCCGATGCCGGAAATTTGAGGGTTATGATGGTGGGTATCAAAAACAACTCCAACTCACCCAAGTGTTTTGAAACGTGGTTCAACGAATTGAGGGTGAAAGAAATTGCTAACAAAGGTGGTTATGCCACATTGGCCAACATCCAAATGCAACTGGCCGATTTTGGCCAACTCAACATGGGTGGAACCATCAGAACCATTGGCTTTGGTGACGTTGACAAAAAGCTGAACGACCGCAGTTTGAGTACCAACTTAAATTACGACATCGCATCCAACCTTGAACTCGGGAAATTCTTCCCCAAAAAGGCCGGCGTAAGTATTCCGATGTACATGGGGTATTCTGAAAGTTATGTTCGTCCCAAGTACTATCCATTGAACCCAGATTTGGAACTAAAAGCGTTCCTTTCTGGCATCGCCGACATTTCTACCCGTAATGCCGTGAAGAAGGCAGCCGAAGAATACAACTCTCTATACAGTATCAATTTCAACAACGTAAGAGTGGCTTCGGCCATGGGCAAAACACCCAAAATTTGGTCACCAAGTAATTTCGTTTTGGGATACAGTTATCAAAACAATTACCGAAGAAACCAACAAATTGAGGAGTATTTCATCAAAACCAGCCAAGCTACGATTGGATACACATACAACAAAAACACCAAGTATGTAAAACCATTCCGGAAAATCAAATCCAAAAAATTGACCTTATTGAGGGATTTCAATTACAACTTGATGCCTTCAAGTTTCAGTACCCAAATGCAGGCAAACAGGCTGTACAGCGAACAACAATCGAGAAACAACAACAAATTCATCCAAGTAAATCCGAGATTGTTCGATAAAAACTTCACCTTGTTGCGCAATTTCAACACCAACCTCCCATTGACTGAATCCATTAAAATCAATTATTCAGCCAATATCACCTCTAGAATACAAGAACCATACGGTAGGCTCGACAACGAATTCAAATTGGATTCTGTGAGAAAAGAATTTCTCAGTTTGGGTAGAATGACCAAATTCTATCAAAATGTGAATGCCACCTACACCTTACCATTTACCAAATCTAAATACACAAGGTGGATCAACACCACGGTAACTTATGTGGGCAGTTATGAATGGAACCAAGCACCTCCAGCTTTTGAATCGCTTGGAAATCGTTTGCAGAATGGGCAAGACATCAACGTGAGCGGACAATTAAACTTCACGCAGTTGTATTCGCAAATTCCATGGCTGAGGGACTTGGAAAAACCCAAAAAATCAAAAAAACCAGCGGCTGCATCCACACCAAAACCCAAAACCGACGACGAAGGTCCAGCGTTTGAAAGTGCTTTGCAAAAGGGCGCTCCTGAATCCAAAAAAGCCAATCCAACCAAAATTTTTGTTGGGAATTTCGTGAGTATGCTTAAAAATGCGGGATTCAGTTATCAATTAAAAGAGAATACTGAACTTCCGGGCTTTGCTTACAAACCCGATTATTTTGGTAATAACTTCAAACACATGCAACCAGGCATGGGCTTCGTATTTGGCTTACAAGATCCCAACCTTCGATATAAATTGGCCAATTTGGGGGCATTGAAAACAGACAGCAGGCAATCTAATTTTTTCAGAAACAACAAAACTGAAAATTTCACTGCCAACATCACCATCGAACCCATTAAGAATTTCAGGATACGACTGGATTTCGCCAGAAATCATACCCAAGGCACCCAGTCCATATTCAAATATGATGGATTTTCTTGGATGGACCAAGGCTTAACCCAAACCGGAAACTTCAACGTAACAGGGATGTTCTTTAACACCCACTTCGTAAAGGATGTAACCATTAATAATTCAGACAATCACACCAACGCGGTATTCACTCAACTCCTTGGTAACAGATTCACTGTTGCACAACGATTGTCTCTCGATCGGTTGGGATCATACCAAACAGACACCATTACCAAATATCCAATGGGTTATAGCAAAAACTCACAAGATGTTTTGGTGGGTGCCTTCTATGGTACTTATGCCGGTCAAGATGTGGGTTATAGCGATATCAGCGGTTTCCCAGCCATTCCACTTCCCAACTGGAACGTCAACTACAACGGACTTACCAAAATCAAATTCTTGGGCAATAAATTTAGCAATATCAACATCAAACACGCCTATACAGGTAGGTATTCTATTGGCAATTACACCCAAAATTTGAGGTACGATCCAACTGAATCTGTTTTGATGGGCAAAGACCTTACACCGAAATTCCAAATTGCAGATGCCACCATTTCTGAAGGATTCTTCCCATTGATTGGTTTGAATTTAACCACGAAAAACAACTGGACGGTTGGCATGGAATACAAACGTTCCCGCGTGTTAAAATTGTTTGCCGCCAGCTTTAACCTCACCGAAATGAGGAACAATGAATTCCAGTTGAATGCAGGCTATCGCACCACCGGATTAACATTGCCATGGCGCAGAAATGGCCGTTGGGTATACTTACCCAATGACTTCAGGTTCGATATGACCGTGAGCGTAACCGACAATGTTACCGTGATTCGCAAAGTAGACCTCAATGTCAACAAGTATACCGCGGGTATGAAAAACATTCGCATTAGTCCAAGTATCACCTACCAAGTGAATCAAAAAATCAATTTGGCTGTGAAATACAATCGCGTAGTGATGGACCCAAAAGTGGCCACCCAGTTTTACACCGCACTCACCGATTTTGGCATCGAAGCGAGATACACATTTAACTAATCGATGATGAAAAGGCGGTGGAGTATAATCATTTTGTTTTGGTTCTTGGGTTGGAATCAAGGACATGCGCAAATGATTCAAACCGGACAGTGGAGAACCCATCTGAGCTACAAAAACGCACAGATATGTGAGGCTAGCAACCGATACGTGTACGCCGCATCTGATCAAGGATTTTTCCGGGTGATGATGAATTACAGCGACATGGAAAAATTGGGAAAGGACGAGGGTTTTGCCTACAACGAAGTAACTGCTCTCGCCTACAACCAAGCCAAAGACATCCTTTTCATTGGTTATTCAGATGGAAACATCGACATGCTGCTGAATGACCGCACCATTGTGAACATTTCGGGATTCAAAAACAAGTTGTTACAAGGTGATAAACGCATTTTATCATGCAATTTTCACCAATCTGAAGTCATGGTTTCAACCTATTTCGGCTTGTTGGTGATCAATTTAAACAACTTTGAAATCAACGACAGTTATTCTACCATCGGACCAGGTGGCAATGCCATACCGGTATTCTCATCCGCCATCGTAGGTGATTCCATTTACATTGGCACAGACAAAGGCGTCCGTTTCGCAAAATGGTCGAAATCTGTAAATCTCAATGATTTCACACAATGGCAGTGGGCCATAGAAAACGGAAACATCGCCAAGCAACTCACGGCATATCAAGGCACATTGTTGTTTGAGAGCGACAGCACCATTTACCAATGGAACAAAGGGTTGGTACAATTCTTACCCGAAAAAAGGGCCGTGGCGCGAATTTGGACCAATTCTTTCGGAACACATGTAGCCAGACAAGGCGAAATACGCACTTGGGCCAATGGAAACGCCACCACTGAGAACATCAATTTGGTTTCGGGCATCACCCAGTTTAAAGACGGTATTTATTGGTTTTGCACCGGCATAGGTCCTGGCGTTATCAAAAAAGACCCCAATGGCGAAATCGCTTATATGCCCGATGGCCCTGCGGATCCATCCATATTCAGGATGACCCAAAACGCAGCAGAAATCCTTGCCACAGGCGGCGGCGTGAGCTCAACATTTGGCAATGCCTTCAACAACGCTGGTTTTTATATTTTTACATCTAGCGGTTGGAAAAACAACCTCCCCTCCCCTTTCAATACCAATATGTACGACTTTACTTTCGTACAATATATCAAATCTAAAAATTGGTATATGGCCGCCACCCATTCAAATGGGATTCTTGTGATCAAAGATGGTGTGGTCATCAATCGTTACGATGAAACCAACAGCCCGCTGAAGCGTTTGCCACCCCTCAACCTAATCAAAGTTTCTGGCATCGCAGAGGACAGTAAAGGCAATGTATGGATCGCAGCATTTGGATCAGACGACCCCCTATTTTGTTTAACCAAATCAGGTCAATGGAAAATCGTTCAAGTCCCATCGGCTTGTAAAGAAGTCAAAGATTTGAGCATCGATTACCTCGATCGGAAATGGATGATATTACAAACCGGCGGTATTCAGGTATTCGATGAAGGAAAAAGTATCGACGCCACCTCTGATGACAAAAGCATTTTTATTGGGACACAACAAGGACTCATCACATCCGAGGTTTTGTCGGTAAAAAGCGATGATTTGGGTTACACTTGGATCGGCACCAACCAAGGCCTTAACGTATACTCCGGCTCATCGAACTTGTTCATTAACCCCAAGGTTGATCGATACATTGTTGACCAAGATGGCGACGTGGGTTATTTGATGGGGGAAGAAACGATCAACGACATTTGCATCGATGGCGGAGGCCGGAAATGGATGGCCACGAACAATGGTTTGTTTTTGGTTGAGCCCTACGGTCAGCGCGTGATGAAACATTTCAATACAGGCAACAGCCCGTTACTATCAAATAAAATCATTTGTTTGGGGCAGATAAATACAACAGGGGAATTATTTGCCGGGACAGACAAAGGGATTGTATCGTATCGATCCGATGCGAATGAAGCCGCCGAATTGTTCGAAAAAATAAAGGTCTATCCCAACCCAGTACCCCCAGATTATGACGGTTTGATTGCCATTGAAGGGCTAACCAGCAACGCGGAAATCAAAATCACAGATGCTACGGGAAAATTGATTTATCAAACCAAGGCCAATGGCGGCAAGGCAACATGGAACGGGCTTCGACTCGATGGAACCAAGCCTAATTCTGGCGTACTTTTCGTTTTTGCCATTAACACAGATGGCTCAGAGACGGCTATGGGGAAATTCATTTATATCCACAGCAACCCATAAATCCGAATTATTCCTTAACATTGCTTGATAAATATCTCGCAAATGGTAAAACGCATTTTCAAATATTTGGGCATCGCCACATTACTGCTACTCACAGCGATGTTGGTGAATACACTGTTGCAGAACAAACCTGAGTTTGACAAAACCACTGTAAATACCAAAGACTTACTCAAAGATGGATTCACGCGATATGTAGAATCGATTCGTTTTAGGGTCATTGGACACGACGATGCAGTAACGAACATTGAACAAAACAAAAGTGAACTACGAAGNTTCCACGATTGGATGCGTNGTTCATACCCCATTTTGGCAANAACCGCAAANTGGGAAACAATCAATGGTNNCAGATTGGATGCGTAGTTCATACCCCATTTTGGCAAAAACCGCAAAGTGGGAAACAATCAATGGTGGCAGTTTGCTGATTACGATTAAGGGCCAACAGAATGGTCCGGCGGCGATGTTTTTGGGCCATTTGGATGTAGTACCCGCAGACGACAGTGCGTTGTGGAAATACCCGCCATTTGAAGGACGAATTGTGGGTGATACTTTGTGGGGCCGTGGTACTCTAGACGATAAAAATGCGGTTATTGCGTTATTGGAAGCCGCCGAGCGAATGCTGGGCAAAGGCCAAAAACCAAAAAATAGCATCATTTTGGCCTTCGGTCAAGATGAAGAAACTGGCGGAGCCGAGGGCGCCGTGCACATCCAACAACATTTACTCAACAACAAAATTCCCATATCCTTTATCGCCGATGAAGGCTTTGGTGTAATGAAAGGCATCGTACCTGGACTCACTAACGACTGCGCCATCATCGGATTGGCCGAAAAGGGCAACCTCACACTCAAACTATCTGTAGAAATCCCTGGCGGACATTCTGCGTGGCCTCACCCCGAAAACACCACATCAGTATTGTCCAAAGCATTATCCAAAATCGAAAATTATCAATTCCCTGCCAAATTAGACGGTCCAGTAAAAGGCCTGTTCGAAGAATCTGCACCCTACATGAATTTTGGCTACAAATTCCTATTCAGCAACCTAGCCATCACAGCACCACTCGTTAAAAGCGTACTAACCAATGGTGTGAAAACCGCTGCCACTATCCGAACCACCCACGTTACCACCGTTATTAAGGCAGGTAGTAAAGAGAATGTGGTTCCACCAGCAGCTCAAGCACTCATCAATTTCAGGACCGTACCCAACCACAGCAGCGAGGACATCATCGAACAAATTAAATCCGTGATCAACGACAATCGAATCCAAATTTCAATATACCAAGACGCCATTGAATCCTCGCCCATATCGCCCAGTGAAGGAATAGGGATCAATGAAATCAAGAAAGCCATTCATGCAACTTTCCCTGAAACCGTGGCTGTTCCGGGACTGGTCATTACGGGAACCGATTGTAAAAACTACACCAAACTCACCCCAAGAATCTATCGCTTTGTACCGTATACATTTTCAAACCACAACCTATCGGGCATTCACGGTCGCAACGAATACGTAACCATACAACAATTCACTGCCGCAGTAGGTTACTATCAATATTTGTTTGGTTTGCTGTAATAAGCAGCCCTCAATCCAACAATTCCAACACCAACCCGTCGTGGGCCAAATCAATGCCCTCGGGGAGTTCGGAACAAACGTCATCGTGCAGTCCAATTTGATGACTCATGTGCGTGAAATACGTTTGTTTTGCACCCAATTCTTTGGCCAAAGCAACCGCTTCATCCAGGGTAAAATGTGAAATGTGCGCCTCTCTCCTCAATGCGTTCAAGACCAACACATCCATGCCCTTCAACTTCTCCTTTTCTTTTTCCGAAATAAAATTGGCATCCGTGATGTAGGCAAATTTGTCGAAAACAAACCCCAAAACCGGAAGTTTATAATGCAAGACTTCTACCGGACGGATCACCTGCCCACCTATTTCGAAAGGTTCATTATCGATCAAATGCCAATCAATTTGGGGAATACCCGGATAAGGCACTGGTTGAAAAATGTAATCGAACTGTCCTTGGAACGCCTGATACACCCGGGGATGCAGATAAACCGGCATCGCAGCACCTTGCAAATAGTTAAACGGACGTATATCATCCAAGCCCGCAGTATGATCTCGGTGCTCATGTGTAAACAACAACGCATCCACATGAGAAATCCCAGCACGAATCATTTGATAGCGAAAATCTGGTCCACAATCAACAACCAAGCTCAATCCATTCCACTCTACATGAATCGAAGCCCTCAAACGCTTATCGCGAGGGTTCTCACTCAAACAAACATCACTCCTACAGCCAATGGGTGGAACCCCTTGAGAGGTGCCGGTGCCGAGGAAAGTGATTTTCATAAAATTACTTAATATTCTCCAAGTGGCCCTTCAACTTCATGATGATACCCACCTGCATATTATCTACTTTCTTGTCATCCGAAGCCCAAATGCTCAACCAATCCGTGGCATGGATTACTTCAAACTGAGATTTCAAGCTGGCATCTTTCACAGGATAGGTATACATCACATTACCCAAATCAGACAAAACACCCTTTAAGAAATCAAATCTCGCGTTCACACGGGCATTGTTGCCGCTATTCAAAAAGATAAAGTTGGTATCCTGTTTCTCATAATAGCTTTCAATCATGTTGTGATTGGATTCAGGCAATACAGAAACAAATCCCTCACCCTTGGCATTTTCTTGGATTTGCTGACAAAAACGAATCGCTACCGCTTCGTAGGCCAAATCACATACCACCACAAACTTATTGGCGATGGTGGGTTTGAATACGTTATACATCAACTTGGCCTGCTCAAAGATGGCCGAAGGGCTCTTGAACATCTCCTCCACTTCCTTCACGGTTGCAGTCATATCATGTCCCATCAACTCACCCAAAATCATCACCAAGGTACCCAAACCAAAACCCAATGTCATACGGGGTTGGTATCCCAACGCAATGCTGTAATACGGCAATGCATGGGTTTCTGCCAATGCTTTTAACTGACCCGATGCAGCCACACAAATCATCTCACATCCACGCGATTTGGCTTGATCAAACATCGACAGCGTTTCTTCGGTGTTTCCGCTATAGCTACACAAAATCACCAAAGTTTTTTCATTGGCATAGGCGGGCAAACTATATTCACTGAACACTTCCACGGGCACAGGCATTTGTTGCAAGAATGCCAATCTAGCGATTCTACCACCGATACCGCTGCCTCCCAAACCACCAATTACGATGTTTTGATAGTTATTTACACTTTTACCGTGGTTGTGGTAATTGGCGAGAACATAAGTTAACTGCTCATGAAAATTTTCAAGCGATTGTTCGTGGGTGATAACAGACATATTCACAAAAATACAACATCAAGTGGGTGATTGCCAAGGCCATTCAATAAAAAAAGAAGGGCCCCGGCGAATGCCGGGGCCCTTAAAATCAATTTCAAAAATTATTGCGGTTTAGAACCACTCAAATTTGTAACGGTAATCTTGAACCTGAGCCTTTTTGGTTAACACTTCTTGCAAAGTATTCATGATGTATTGTGGACGGTTGTAAAATTCAAACGGATCCGGCGCATCGCCCGCAGATTTGGGCACTTTGATATCATCACGCTTGTCAATCCAAACCATCGCTGTATTGTTCTTACCAATCACCGGAGTAGAGAACTTCTTCAATTCAACCCCAAACGCAGCACCCAAGATGCGCATTTCAGCGGCCAATTGTGGCAAGAAATTCTGACCCATTTTCAAAGACTCCAAAGGAATCAATGTTGCGCCTGCCATACTCGCCAATTCACGGGGCGATTTNGCTTTTTCAGCCATCTTGGTCAACTTNTCAGCAATCAACTTCCCTTTCAACTCTTCACGAACCAAAGGCTCTATCTCAGAACGAACATCATCCACCTTGGCATAACCTACATGCTTCACTGCTTCTACATTGAACACAACATGAGCACCAGCGAATTGGAACACATCAGAAACATCTCCTTTACCACGCTCCTTATCAAACAACCAGTACATGATCGTTTTCACGTTTTCAGGCGCGGAGATNCCAGGGATTCCCTGCATATCGGTTTTCAAGTCTTTCATCACACGAGGAACCAAAGCCATTGACTCTACCGCTTTTTCAAACGATCCAGCTTCAGTGGTCACTTTATTCCTAAATGCCCTGCTCTTTTCATCAATTACACTTACAGTGCTTGGACTAGCCGCCAATTCTATCACATTTTGTGTGTACTTGATCTTCTTGCTTTGTGGATCATCCACCATCTTGATGATGTGGAAACCAAATTGCGTTTTCACCATACCCACCTGTCCTTTGGTGGCAGTTTTACAAAAAGCTGCGAATGGAGGCACGTAACCACTGGCTGCGGCCCATCCCAAATCTCCACCTTTTGCAGCAGAACCTTGATCGGTTGACAATTTGGGCGCCAATTCTGCCATATTCGCACCACCCATGATTTGGGCCAAAACCTCGCGGGCTTTGCTTTCTGCCATAACAGAATCAACAATATTGGTTCCATCAGGCAATGCACCTGAATTCGGTATCAAAATGTGTGAGGCATGAACAACTGGCACTGTATCGTTCTGTTCACCCACCTTTTGCCATATGTAAAAGTTTCCTTCTCTGTAGATTGGACCTACAACGGCATTCACAGGAGCACCCCAAACCAAACTCTTCACTTCTTCAGGTGCAGACTCTGGCAAGGTAGTAATGTTATAATAACCCAACGCACCCATTGTGTCGGGTTCAGTTTGTGTGCGCATTCCTTCCGCGGTTCTCATCGCAGAGGTGTATGCTTCCATGGTATCAGCTTGTGTTGGAACCACATCCCAAACGATGTATTTTACGTTGCGCGCTTCAGCGTTGAATTTGAATTTCTCTTTGTTGCGAGCCAAATAATCCTCCAAATCAGCGTCTGTCAATTTCACATCTTTATCGGGCACTGAATTGTGTGCGATGTTTACTATGCTTCCAACAACACCTTGGTTGGCTACAACATACTCGTATTCTTTCTCTGCCTTGGTTTTTACGTTGGCTTTAGAAATATAGGTAGCATAACGCTCGATTTTCTCATAGTTTGTAACACTCTCAACCAAACTCAACAAGTTGGCTTTCAACTGCGCATTGGTTTTACCTTGTTTGAAAATCATTTCAACCTTCTTACCATCAAACTTACCGTCTGTTTGGAAATCAGGGATTTGCATCATCGATTCACTGGGGTATTTACCCACCAACAATTCATTCACGTCTGCATCGGAAAGTGTAATGCCAGATTTTTCAATTTCTTTCATCAACACCTCATCGCGCAACAACTGATCGTAAGCGCTTTGATACAATTCCTTCACCGTTTTCAAACGGAATTTCTCATCCGATTGCATTTTGGTAGCCAATGAAGGATCTCCCGCCAATTTCTGCTGGTACAATTTGTTCACCAAAGGCTCCAAATCATCCTTCTCCTTGAAAGATTTACCACCAATTTCAGCGAATACGCCTTCTTCGGCGGTATTGCTATTTGAGCCGTAACGGCTGTTTAAAAGATCACCGATCACGAACAAAACCAGGGCGGCCACAACCACAATCACAACCATTCCCGAATTTCTTAACTTCTGTATTACTGCCATAGCTATTTTAAAGGAAGGCAAAAATATGATATCAAGTGTATTTACACAAAGGACTTGCACGATTTAGTGCATTCTTTCTGCAATTATTTTAAATTAATGGGAAAACTCACGCTTCTACCCTTCTTTCTGAGGACAATTTCGTAAGGTCCAGGCACAAATCTGCTCAGCGGCAACTCAAAATCCACCTTGGAATCCAACAGATTTTCAAACACATGCGAGAATACCACCTGAGAACCCATCTTTATTTCTATCGTAAAGTTGTTTACCGATGGCCATTCAGCCCATATCAATATTTTCTCATCCGCTCGGGCGTTTTCCAAAGTACCCCGGGTATGCGATTTTTCTTGCACATTCTCCGGCACCCACAAACTCAACCCCGGCTCCAAAACTTCACCAACCCCATGTATTTTCCTCAAACCCATCCAACGCGATTTCACCCCTACCTTGGCCAATAGAATCACCGGGTGTGATCGCGAAACGTCAAACCCTGTATATGCCAACACGATATCCCTTTGCCAGTCTAAGCCAATATAATCGCCCATAAAAACTTCGTTCCCAGGCGCCACAGTTGCACTTTTCGATAAGCGAATATTTTCACATCGCTTCAACCAACTCAAACTCCCCGACTTGCCTCGATACCATGGCTTAACCACCAATTCCGCGCCATACACATCAAAAAAACCACCCGTTACACTGCGCCTGCGATCCTGCCAAGCCACAAACACCCGCCTTTTATCCTCCGAAGTCACCAATGCTGGCGAATACTGTTCTGTCATTTCAAAATCTGGCGTATTCACATCCAAGCGATGCACCGCATCGTCCACACCCCTCTCAGGGCGATTCACCTTGGCAGGAGCTGTAAAAGACCCCTGGCCATTGAATTTACACACCAAATACACATCCCTGCTTTTACAACCACCGACCGTTTGCTTTTTACAAGCACCGCCCGAATACACCACAAACAAATGACCTTTTGCATTCGATGCGATAAAAGGCATACCATTCACCCTCATGGTTCCTTTCACATTTTCGTGATTCCAACCGCCAAATTGCTCGGCCACAAATTGGTCCTTCCCCCAAGTTTTTCCAAAATCTGTACTGCAATCGTACCAAATGGTGTCGTTCCTCGACCATACCGCATGTAGTTTACCGTCTGGACTCACCGTCACATTCGCCCCCTCAGCAGTGGCGTCATCGTCCATCGCATCGCCCCCTCTATCGCTGATAACCACCGGCGTTTGAAAACTCAGACCACCATCTATTGATCGCGCAAACCAAATCCTCGATGAATCTTCGGGTCTACTGCTGTGATACGAATCAAATTCCGTCCATGTTAAATACACATTTCCATACCCCAGGCTCTTTTTCCATTCATCCATCGAAAACCAAGGCTTATCCTGCATTTTACCCAAATGATACCCAACATCTGTAGAGGTAAAAGTCACCCCAGCATCTTCACTTCGTTCAAAAACAATTCGATCAAAAAAATTGGGCCATTTCCCTTCTTTATTTTTGGCGAGGTGGGCCAAATACACGATGCCTTTGTCGTTGATTTTAAATACCGGATCACCATAAAACCCTTGGGGCGGATTCACTACCACCGCATTCCAAAGCTTCAAGGCCGGATCCATGCTGCGCATCACAGTGCTTGTGTTTACCCCAATCAACGTCCTATTGGGGAATGTAGGATCTACAGCAATACTAGGCTCGTTGCCATTTACAGGCTCCAAACTACCCTCAGCCGCTAAAACAGAATGGGTCACTTGCCCAAACAGTGCGTTGGCACCGCTTAAACAAATGACCCACAGATATGCAATGATCGATTTCAATATCAATTATTGAGCAGCAGAATGCTTGGCACTCAGCCATCGCTCAGCATCCAAAGCCGCCATACAACCGCTACCGGCAGCCGTTACAGCTTGGCGATAAATCTTATCTTGTGCATCTCCAGCGCAGAAAACACCCTCAACGTTGGTATAAGATGTTCCCGGCGTGGTGATGATATA
>JGI24768J34885_10000085_pt1 | contig 23609 bp, 27 predicted proteins | sample LakOntMetagenome_FD_34885 | JGI IMG/M metagenome (IMG submission 34885) | reverse complement strand
TACTTGGACTAATAACTTTGATCTAGTTGAATATGCTGTTACTATCAATGATAACGGATCTGGTACACAGGAAGTATTTTTCTTAGACGGTACTGCTTTAAAAACAGATGCTGGCGCTGAGTTTGTTTTAGAACTTAGCCAAGGAAAAAAATATCGTTTCAATCTAAGTGACTCATCTAATAGTCCTGCTCCTTTACGGTTTTCAACAACCGCAGACACATCAGTCCCGGCGTCGATCACTCCGTATACAACAGGAGTAACCGTTTACGGTACAGCAGGGACAGCAGGTGCGTATGTTGAAATTAGAGTTACCTCCGAAACTCCAAAGATACTATTCTTGTACGGCTTAGAAGGGTCTGGCATGCTTGACACATCTCTATTAGGTGCTGCATATCCAGTAAGTGTTGGCGGATTTTATTTTACAGGAAGTGAAAATTTAGTTTCTGGTGCGCCGGCAAGTTTAGCAAAAACAGCTTCATACTTTACTGCTACTACCACACCTGTTACTGCTACGTTAATGGAAGGTAAGGATGGACAAACCAAAGCGTTTATGTACACCGCCGGTGATAGTACTATGACTATTTCTGTAGTAAACCCAGGGTGGGGTGGGGCTGGTACAATACTATTTGATACTATTGGACAAAGTTGTCTATTACAATACATTGATAACAAATGGTTCTGTATCGGTAATAACGGCGCAGTATTTGCTTAATCTATGCATCCATTAGCCGGAGACCTATCGCAATTTAAGGATTCAGAAATTGAATCCAAAATTAACGACTTAACTCGTAAGTATTTCAGCACATACAATTTTGAGCTACAACAACAAGTTGCTATGATGCTAGATACTTATAAGTCAGAAATGGCAAACCGCAGGCTTCGAGAATACGAAAAAATGATGAATTCTCGCAATAAAGATCTTGACAAACTGATTAATGTAAGTTAAAATATAGGCTATGCGCCTAGATCAATTTGGTAATCCTATCTTTAATTCACAAGACATATTCAAGGTCCTCTATCAGGGCAAGCTAACTAATCTAAAAAAAGTTACAGTAGATTACACTGACGATATTGAGCAGTTAGAGAAAACTGCTGGATTTGAGTTTGATCGCTTTAATCAGCAATTAGATCAAATTTCAATCAAAGACTTTGACCAAGCACTACAAAGTGATTGGTTTATGCCAAAAGAATATTTAGAGTTTGATGTAGAAGCACACTGTTTATCTAGGTGTACTACTGATGCCGAGCGTGAGAGGGTTACCGCAGAAATTACTGCGTATAAAGAACGAGATATGATTCCATTGCTACAATGGATTAAACATTTTGTCGATACGTGTAACGAAAATAACGTAGTTTGGGGTGTAGGGCGTGGATCTAGCGTAGCCAGTTTTGTGCTTTTTTTGCTAGGAGTACACGAAATAGATTCAGTCAAATATAATTTAGACTGGCAGGAATTCCTGAGATAAGTAATAGTATAATCCAAGGAGATTAAAATGGCAATGAAAGAACAACAAAGATCAGTTTACCGAACAATGCAAGGTAAAGAAATTGACATGACTAAATTGGTTATGCAAAACGAAATGACCGTAGCAGTGGGCAACGTAAAAGTTAACGCCCGTGGCGACGAATTAGGCCCTGGCGGCAAAATTATTCGCAAAGTTGAAGACACAATTGCAGTTCCAACTGGGGCAGGTGCGGTTGCTGACAAGCAAGTATCACGTGTACCTGCTACTAAAACAGTAGCCGATCAAGATCCAGAGGGCGACGAATGAATGTAGTACAAGGAAAACTTATTCCAATTCGAGATAATGTCTTAATTACAGACATGAATTTTGAAGAACAAAAAACTTCAAGTGGTATTATTATCAGAAGTGACGACGGAAAAAGTGAGGGTATTAAACCGCGCTGGGGTAAAGTTTGGGCTATCGGTAAAGACCAAAAGGATGTTCAAGTAGGAGAATGGATTCTAATCGAACACGGTCGTTGGACTCGAGGAGTTACTGTTAGAGGTGATGACGGTGATGAATTTGTTATCCGGCGAGTTGACACTAAGGCTATTCTTCTAAGTACTGACGAACCACCGAATGATTTTTATTCTGGCGAACACAGCACACCTGGTCACGGGTCGACTCACAGCCCAGAAGATTTTATGCGTCCACATTACTAATGTGTAATTGCTTTGAGCAACAGGACTATTGACTAGTCCTGTTCTTACCTGTATAATAGTGATAAGGAGATTACAAATGGAAATTCAACCTAAAGATACAAGCAAGGGACATTTTTATGTTAGCCTAGCTAAGAGTGTAATTCGGATCGTTGCTGGGGGATGTCTAGTCAGCGGTAATTTTGTATTTGCCGGCACTGGCTTTATCCTGGCTGAAGTGTTAGGCATCGTTGAGGAACTGGTATGAAAGAACTATGGGTAGAAAAATATAGACCAGCAACTATTGAAGGCTACGTCTTTAGAGATAGTCATCAAAAAGAGCAAGTCCAACAATGGATTAAACAAAAATCAATTCCGCATTTGTTGTTTAGTGGTAACGCAGGGATTGGCAAAACTACCCTAGCTAAAATTTTATTTAATGAACTTGATTTAAATGAATACGATATTTTAGAAATCAACGCAAGTCGAACTAACTCGGTCGAGGATGTTCGTGACAAGATTGTTAATTTTGTACAGATGATTCCGTTTGGTGATTTTAAAGTAGTATTGCTAGACGAGGCAGATTATCTAAGTCCAAACGCACAGGCAGCTTTACGTGGTGTTATGGAAGAATATCATACTACCGCTAGGTTTATTCTTACTTGTAACTATCCTAATAGAATTATTCCTGCGTTACATAGCCGTTGCCAAGGCTTTCATATTGAACGTGTAGACATTACTGAATTTACTGCCCGCATTGCTGAGATCTTGATTACAGAAGCAGTGGAGTTTGAACTCGATACTTTAGACACGTTTGTTAAAGCAACGTATCCAGATTTGCGTAAGTGTATTAATACTGTTCAAATGAATAGTTTAGATGGTAAATTACACAGTCCAGAAAAAGGTGACAGCGGGCAAGCTGATTATAAACTTGAAATGGTTGCGTTGTTTAAAGCTGGAAAGATCAGTGAGGCACGTAAGTTAGTCTGCTCGCAGGCTCGTCCAGAAGAAATGGAAGAAATCTATCGATGGTTGTATGATAACATTGCTATATTTGGCGATGAGCCAACACAAGACAAAGCTATCCTTATTATTAAAGCAGGATTAGCAGATCATGCGTTAGTTAGTGATGCTGAAATTAACTTAGCTGCAACGCTGATAAGATTAAGTCACTTGTAAACAAAAAGGGCCCGAAGGCCCTTTTTTAATCACCGTATATTGATAACACTTCCTTAACGGCATCGTGCCTTTCAATATCTTTATGATCGAACTGGACTATATCAATATGTTTAAGTCCGGGCTTCTTCGATAATAAATTACAAAATTCTATTAGTCCATTATCGTTCATACGATCTGCTTGGGCTAAATCGCCTGTCACTACCATCTTAGATCCTTCACCTAAGCGTGTAAGTAGCATCTTCATTTGATTAGCTGTGGTATTCTGACACTCGTCAGCGATAATGTAAGCATTTTTAAATGTTCGGCCTCGCATATAAGCGAGCGGGCTAATTTCAATAGTTCCATCCTCTAGCATTTTAGCTATGTCTGTTTGTTTATAATATTCTCCAAGTACGTCAAATATTGGTCTTGTCCACGGGGCCATTTTTTCATTTAGCGTACCTGGTAAAAATCCCAAATCTTCATCTACGGAAACGGCGGGTCTAGTCACAATGATCTTGTCTACTATACCTTCTTGAAACAATTTAATTCCATGTTGAACTGCTAACATTGTTTTGCCTGTGCCAGCTGGCCCGATAGCAAATATAATGCTTTTTTGTTCGTCTTGGAGTTTTTGTATGTATATCTTCTGGTTGGCATTTCGCGCCTGAAGGCTCACACGTTGCTTCTTTTGAGGAAGGTATGGTTGAAAGTCAATGACTTTAACTTCTGATGTAAAGCGTTTTTTCACTCTTTTTGTCATCTAAGTTGCTCCTACTTTAATGTAAAAGTAGGACTTGTAGCGACCGCCTCGATTACTACAGAGGTCCTACACTATTATTTAACTAATACATAGAAATATAAACTGTTAGCTTATGATTTCAAACCAGCTAAATAAGTATAATGAATTCTAGGAACTCTCATGCATGATATTTTAGACATAATCCGTAACATAGATGATCTATACGAAAACAACACTAGCATCAGTGTATTAAAAGACTTTGAGCGTGTACTCGACGTAATGGATCTATATGTGTATGATAATTGGGAAGATGGTGAACTAGCATCAGGCCCAATAGTGGATCGACATTGGATAACTGCTAGTTTTATGTGGCCCAAGAATAAGATGCCAGACCCAGACGGTGCTAAACGATTACTAGACTTAGGTTGTAAAATATCCTACGAAAAGAGTCATTTAATTGAACCTCGAAAGATCCGTACACCGGATGACCTTCGTCCAGGTACTAAAAAAGGTAAACTAGATCATAAACCTATTTGGATTGTCGAAATTCAGATGCCAAAGAAAGTAGCTTTTGATATATACAAAGGTTACATGGACAAAATGAAGAACGAAAATCAAGATCAAGAAGCCACTGCTCCTAAAGCAGGAACACCTGCTCCTGGCGGCATGCCTGCTCCAGCGGCTCCTGGCGGTGCGGCTCCTGCTCCTGGCGGCATGCCTGCTCCAGCAGGCGCGGCTGCGGCTCCACCGGTATAATTATGAAATACATTACAGAAAGTTTACGTGCTACTGACCTAAGACACTTTGTTAAAAAAGTGTTTGAGATCGATTCGTATAAAAGTAAAATTGGCGACGACGAAGATATTGTTGTAGTAGCATTTACTGTTGACGGCGAAGATCCTGCTAAAGACCTTGAAAATTTTATTGAAATGGGTTACGATTTTGTACTCGACGCAGACATTACTCCAGGCGAAATGGACGATGGCAAATATCGAGTGTTTGTTGAATTAGAACGTAGCAGACACGTTGCTAGTCAAATCAACGCAGTGTTAGACGGTGTTAAGAAATTATGTGACGAGCCTAATATGCGATTTAGATACTTTAAAAGTTTTAAAAGCCAAGAAGCATCATTAGAGAATTTAGAACTAGCTGTGCCAAGTGACGCAGAATCTTACAAAGTTGCTACACAAGAAAATATGTTAGAAAACTTTAGCAACTTTTTTAGAAACAGTTATGCTGAAGAAATTCATTTACTTGACGAATCAATTAGCTTTAAAAAAGGCTACGGTGATTTAGTAAAATTTAATATCATTACTAGCGGTACACGACAAGAAGTCTATACTGCGGTAAAAGGTCCTATTATGTTAGAAAGCTCAAGCATGGCAGAAGTCATGTTTTTGTCTAAGTATATCGGGCCGTACAATATTACCAAAATTGGTGATACATTTATATTTGAAAACAGCGGTTGGGCCGTTGCTCTTAAAAGGAAACTATAATGTCAGATTTTGATTTTGAATTTACGCCAGAAAAACTAGCACAGATTATTCCTGGCAATCAGTATGTGTCTCATTGGTACGAAGCACTTTGTAAGATTTTACCTGACTATGAAATTAATACCACAAATCGTGTGGCAGCATTTCTAGCACAGACAGCACATGAATCAGGCGGATATAAAGCATTAAAAGAAAACTTAAACTATCGCGCTGTAACACTACGTAAGGTATTTCCTAAATACTTTCCAACTGATGAATTGGCAAATGCTTACGCACAAAAACCAGAAATGATCGCTAATCGTGTATACGGAAATCGTATGGGCAATGGCGACGAAGCAAGCGGCGATGGATTCCGTTATTGCGGGCGTGGCCTTATTCAATTAACAGGTAAACAGAATTATCAAAACTTTGCTGATAGTATCGAAACCCCTGTAGAAGAACTTCCAGAGTTTCTAGCAACTTTTGAAGGCGCTATTCAATCAGCTTGCTGGTTCTGGGAAGCTAACAATTTAAATCAATGGGCAGACTCAAGTGATATGCTAACTTTAACAAAGCGTATTAATGGCGGAACTATTGGTCTAGAAGATCGTATTAAGCACTACAACCACGCTATTCACGTGCTACACGGGTAAGCTATTATGGGACAAATTCAGTGGATGTTGAGTCTTATTCCAGATAGCATTTTTGTTTGGGTATATTATATACTTACAATAGCAGGAGTTAGTCTTTACATCGGAAGTAAACTTGTAAGATGGATTCCTATGATGGGTCAGTACAAACTTCCAGCAGAGTTAGTTGGCGTTGTATTGTTAGTAGTTGGTGCCTATTTGTTTGGCGGACATGGGGTACAACAAGCATGGTTAGCTCGTGTAGCAGAATTAGAAGCAAAAGTAAAAGCTGCCGAAGAGCAGAGTCAAAAAGTAAACACAGTTATACAAGAAAGGGTAGTCACTAAAATTAAAGTAGTGAAGGAAAACGTTTATGTTAACAGAGAAATTATCAAAGAAGTTGCCGGTAAGCAGTTGGATTCTAGCTGTAGCTTGCCTAAGTCTACTGTCAGCTTGCACGACAGCGCCAGTCGTAATGAAGTGGCCGGACGTGCCGCCGCAACTGATGGAGCCGCCAGCGAAGTTAAAGCCAGTCAGCTCCTTGACAGAGTCGTTGAAAACTACGGCTCCTGCCACGAAAACGCAGCCAAACTAGAAGCATGGCAAGAATGGTATAAGGAACAGAAGAAAATCTTCGAAAGCGTTAAATAAGAGTATATTAAGCAGGAGCGAACAATGGCATTAATAGATTCAGTATTAAATTTAGTAACAAAGCAACCAAAAGATCTAGACGCACCAAAGCCCCCAGTAGGTTCACGTTCGGAGAGAGAAGCAAAACTAAAAGACAAAGCAGGTATGGTTATTAGCATATTTGCTTTGTTATTAGCAGTTAACGCATGGTACGGCGGCAAGTTATCTAGCACAGTATTAAACAATACATTAGGTGCTAACAATGCGTGGGCACAATATCAAGCAAAGAATAATCGTTTAGTAAGTTTTGAAATTGCCAGCAAAACAACTAGTGATTCAAAACTAAAAGCAGAATTCAAGTCAGAAGCAGAGCGTATGGATGCTGACAAAAAAGAAATTGCTGCCAACGCCCGTAAGATGGAAGCAGAACGTGAAATAGCAAAGCACTCTAGCCCATGGATTGGTTACGCAAGCACAGCATACCAGTTGGCTATTGTTGTATTATCAGCAAGTATTCTTGCTGTTAGTATGGCCATGTTCTGGGGTAGCTTTGCGGTAGCAGGATTTGGTATCTTATTAAGCCTAAATGGTTTATTTCTTTGGTTTTAAAATAAATTAGGAGCGACAAATGAGCGAAGAAGTTAAAAGCGAAAGCGAAAAGAAAAAAGAAGATTGGATGAATTCAAAATGGCGTCCAATGATGGGCTGGATGTACATGATGGTTTGTATGTGCGATTTTATATTATTTCCAGTACTATGGTCACTATTACACGCTGTACTACATACAGCTAATATGACTCAATGGAATCCACTGACACTACAAGGTGCCGGGCTATTCCACATTGCAATGGGTGCAGTTTTAGGTATTGCGGCATTTGGTCGTACACAGGAAAAGCTAGGTGGAGCAAACAATGGCGGAGCACAGACACCAGGAACAGGATTTGCGGGCGGCCCATCAACATTTAGCCAACCGTCAACAGGAGGCTTCGGCTCATCCGGTGGTTTTAATTCACCAGCACCAGCACCAAGTGGCTTTGGCGGAGGCGGCTTTGGAAGCGCACCTTCAGCACCGAGCACAAGTTTTGCGCCAGCACCAAGTTGGGGTACAACGCAAATAGCAACAACGGCAACTGGCAAGAAGATCATTCCAGACGAGCCGCAACCAATTTTATAAGGAAAACACAATGAAAAATATTATATTTGTAGCAGGACTATGTTTAGTGTTATCTAGCACAGCATACGCAGGTGGTGAAACAAAAGAAGTATGTAAAGATAAAACAGATAAAGCTGGTAAAGTTATAAACGATAAAGCTGGTAAACCAGTCCAAGTTTGTAAGAAAATTAAAGTTCACAAGAAAGTGGAAGGTACTGCCGTAGAAGGTACTAAGCCAGATCCTAAAAAGAAGTAATCAAACTCTTGACAGGCTCCATTTAAGATAGTATAATTAATACTATTAATGGAGCCTTTTTTACGACCATGACTGACTATTACCAAACCCTAGGCGTTGGCGAGCAAGCTAGCCCAGATGAAATAAAGAAAGCGTATCGAAGCTTGGCTAATAAACACCACCCAGACAAGGGTGGGGATCAAGCCAAATTCAAAGATATAAGTGTTGCGTATGATGTGTTAAGCAACGCCCAAAAGAAAGCCGAATACGATCAACAACGTATGTACGGTGGCGGTCCACAAGTAAGATTTACATCAGGGGATCCGTTTGGTGATATGTTTAGCGGTGGCGGTAATCCCTTTGGGCAAGGTCACCCGTTTGGTGATATTTTTGGTCATATGCGTGGTGGGAATCAACGTCGAAATAGAGACTTAAATATTCAATGTCAAATCAGCTTGCTAGATTCTTACTTAGGAAAACAGTTAGAAGCTAACTATAGATTGCCTAGTGGTAAACCACAAACTGTAGTCATCAATGTGCCACCCGGAATTACCCACGGTGAAACTATTAGATACGCAGGACTAGGCGATGATAGTTTTCCTCACGCACCTCGGGGTCATTTAAATGTAACCATTGTTGTGTTAGGAGACCCTGCTGGCAAATTTGAACGCCGAGGCGATGACCTATATACAAGTATAGACATTACACCAATAGAAGCAATGGTGGGATGTCAAAAAGTTGCCGTGTCTATTACTGGCAACACCATGCCTATTGACATGCGACCCGGAGTAAATGTTGGTACAGAATTTGCCAGCGCAGGACAAGGATTTACTAATCCCCATTCGGGATACAAAGGAAGATTTGTAATTGTAGTAAATATTAAGTCGCCGGCAGTAACCGATCCAGATTTAGTAGCAAGGTTAAAACAACTTAATGATGAAATTAATTCACGATCCTAATCCAATACTTAAACAAAAAGCCGAACCTTGGGATTTTAAAAATCATGTTAATGCCGCAGTAGTAGAACAAGAAATGTTAGCAATAATGAAAGCTAACAAAGGAATTGGTCTTGCCGCTAATCAAGTTGGGCTGTTACGTAGGGTATTTGTATTACAGTTAAAAAATGGGCGTGAAGTAGGATGTTTTAATCCATATATTTTAATTGGCGATAATGATCTAATACATGACCAAGAAGGGTGTTTAAGTTTTCCTAATTTATGGCTTAACGTTAAAAGACATAATAAAATTACTGCCGCTTATCTTGACAACGCTGGCAAACAGTGTATAATAGAACTTGATGGCATTGACTCTAGATGTTTCCAGCATGAATTGGATCATTTAGATGGAATAACATTTACTGAATATGTAAGTGATTTAAAATTACAAATGGCACGGAAAAAACAAAGGAAATTAAATGGTTGAACCAAGCGACAATTTACAAGCAGTTTTTGAAAAAGCAATTGATACTGCTAAAAAATTACATCACGAATATCTAACAATTGAACATTTATTGTTTGCCATGTTGTTAGATGAGTCGTTTACTAATACTATTCAAGGATACGGTGCCGATGCTGAGAATCTAAGAAAAAATCTTGGAGAATATCTTCAACATAAGTGCGCCGAAATTACCATCCAAGATGTAGTAGTTAAGCCAAAGAAAACTCAATCAGTTGAGCGTGTACTTAATCGTGCGTTTACACAAGTATTGTTTAACGGACGCCAGAGGATTGAACCAACTGATGTGTTCCTTGCTATGATTGGCGAAAAACGTAGCTGGGCACATTTCTATATTGCTCAAGGAAATATCGATAAAGATAAATTTGCCGACTACATTAACAATTCGGTTGAGCAGGAAGAAGTAGAAGAACAAGATAATTCTAGTAGCAGAGCACTGGCATCATTTACTACAAACTTAAACGACTCTGTTAAGAAGAATAAGATTGATCCTGTTATTGGTCGAATTGAAGAGTTAGAAAATATTGCGCTAGCGATGGGTCGACGTAGCAAGAACAACGTTATCCTAGTAGGAGATCCAGGTGTAGGTAAGACTGCTATAGCAGAAGGACTTGCTTACAATATTGTTAAGGGTGCTGTACCAGACTTTCTAAAAGACTATACAGTTTATAACCTGGATATTAGTGCGATGCTTGCTGGCAGTAAGTATCGTGGAGATTTTGAAGAACGTTTCAAGCAAGTGTTAAAAGCCCTTACTAAGAAAGGTAAGACTGTGCTGTTCATCGACGAGGCACATATGATCTCTGGCGCAGGATCAGCAGGTAACTCTGCTAACGATCTCGCTAACATGATGAAACCAGCTCTAAGCAAAGGCAACATTAAAGTTGTGGCCAGTACTACCTGGGAAGAATATCGTAAGCACTTTGAAAAAGATCGTGCGCTCATGCGTCGATTCCAACGCATTACTGTTGACGAGCCAACACCAGAAGTAACACTACAAATTCTTAAAGGTATTAAGAAATACTACGAAGAATTTCACAAAGTTAAAATTAAAGACGATGCGTTACATGCAGCAATTAAACTATCCGTTAAGTATCAAACAGATAAGAAATTGCCAGATAAGGCAATTGATTTAATTGATCTAGCTTGTTCACGTTTTAATTTAAAACTAGCAGACGATCGTAATGTTACTGAGCGTGAAATTCAACATGAATTAAGTAAGATTATTAACTTACCAGAAGAACAAGTTATGGAAACTGAAAGTCAAACACTTGCTACTCTACAAGATAAACTTGGAGAAGAAGTGTATGGGCAAGATCTTGCGCTAACTGAGGTGGTTGATAAGATTGTTGTAGCACAGGCAGGTCTAAAATCAGATAATAAACCAATTGGATCATTTGTATTCATGGGGCCTACTGGTTGCGGTAAGACCGAAACTGCCAAGTCACTGGCTAAACACTTGGGTGTTAAGTTGTTACGTTTTGATATGAGTGAATATCAAGAGAAGCATAGTATCTCTAAGCTGATTGGTAGCCCTCCGGGTTATGTTGGCTTTGAAGAGAATGCCGGATTATTGATTACCCAAGTTCAAGAAAATCCAAATGCTGTTCTATTATTTGACGAAGTTGAAAAATCACATCCGGATGTAAGCACAGTATTGCTACAAATGATGGATAACGGGTTTATTACAGGGTCAAATGGCAAACAAGCTGACTGCCGTAACTTAATTCTTATTCTTACCACTAACGCTGGAGCACAAGATGCTGAGAAGAATGTTATTGGATTTGGTACCCAAGAAAAAGATTACAGCGACAAGGATTTAAAGAAGTTCTTTACTCCAGAATTCCGTAATCGTTTAGATGGTGTTATTACCTTTAACAAGTTAGGCAAAGAAACAATGACTAAGGTAGTTATGAAGTTCATAGACACCTTAAAAGAGCAAGTTAAAGAGAAAGCAATCCGTATTAAAATTGATAAGGAAGCTGTTAACTGGCTTATTGAAAAAGGATTTGATGCTAAGATGGGTGCTCGTCCACTACAACGTGTTATTGACAAGGAAATTAAACGTGACCTTGCTCGTATGATGTTGTTCGGTGACTTGAAAGGTGGGGGCTGGCTAACTATTACTGTTGAAAACGATAAGATTATGCTAGTTGCTAAGCCTAAAACAGTTAAGATACCGTTGTTGACTACTGACAACATGTTGGAAAATGCTAACTAAAACAACAAAAAGTTTGTTTAAAGGAACATACAGTATAAAATTGTACTGGAGTATAAAATTGTACTGGTATGTTCAATAGCGGCAGCATTTAGAAGTGGGGATATGTCCTCAACTTTAGAACAGTTAAAAAAGACAACTATTGCTCAACAATCGTCAGGGTGGACCAGCCATCAAACACCTCCAAAGACTCAAGAGCAATTAGATTACGCATTTAAACTACAACATCAGATCAATAAATTAAAAAATATTGAAGTACGTGTAGAATTTCCATATATTTCTATCTATACTAATTCAAAATTAGATCTCGATCGATTAATTAAAATTGATAAAGATAAAGTAAAATACATAAGTGTTCCAGTCAACGGCAGTGCCCTTGTTAAGGATACTGTAATCATGCCTAAAATTCCGTATGAATTTAGGATCACTCTAGGCAAAACCATACAAAATCACAGCGCATTCGTTGAGTGGGCTGAAAATACTCCAAAGTTAAAACTAACCAAGAGTTGTAAGCGAGATCTACTAAAAGATCGCAGTTGGGGTGGTACTCACTTTTATCTAACTGGTGATAACATATTACTCATGACAAAGATGCATTTAGGCGGTTCTATTAACAAAATAGAACGGGTTGTTAAGGCTTAACTGTAAAATCAAAGCTATATTGTATAAAGACGTTTGCGATAAATAGTATATCTGCAAAGTATTGTTGCGACTAAAAATAACGGGCTAAAAAATGCGTATTACAGAACTATTAGAAGGCAAAGATGTTAAAGAATTAGAGTTTGTCAAGAAAGATNTTGACGGCACTAAAATTGACTTCGATCTTGTTGAAGACCTAACATTTTTTATGAATAACGATGATGATACGTATCGTCGTCACGTCTATCCGCTTATTGCTAAATGCGTTAAACATATTAAAGCTAAACAAAAAATTGATCCGATGATTTTTAAATCTGCTGTTAAAGAGTGCTATAATCAATATATTGAAGAATATCCTATTAAAGAATTACCAGAAACATTAGAAGATAAAACTTGCAAAGCAGTTTGTAAAAAAATGCTAGAAGATTTTAAAAAAAATCATAGTGACGGAAAATACAAGGATTATTAATGTTATTACGTGAACTATTTGTTAATGCTAAAAAACATCTGATACTTTTTGAAGGCGGTAATCTAGCCAGTCACGATGAAGCAGGAAAGACGTCAGCCGGTTGGCAAGGTATGGACGGCGTTCACCAAGCAGAAGATTTGGACTTAGAAGTTCATAACAGAGCTGTAGTTTTAGATGTGCTAAATGATTTGATGATTAATATTAATAACGCATTTTCACAACAATATGGCAAACCAATATGGCCCGAGGCAGCGTTTGCTAGCGGGTCATATTTAAGTGGAAGTAGTTTTCACTTCTTTGATAAGAAGATTACAGACGACCAATTTGTAAAATTAAAACCCAAAGTTGGCGACATTGACACACAAGCACCAGTTGAGTTAGATCCAAGTGTTAAAGAGTTTTTAACAGGCATGATTGGCAAACAACTTGGCCCAGCAACCTTTGTTGGCTTTAAGCCAGGCAATAACCAATACTCAAGTATGTGGGAAGTTAACTTAGAAAAATTACCGGTTAAACTACAAATTGACTTCGAGTTTGGTAAGTACAACCCAGAAACTAATCAGCCAGACGAATGGTATGCGTACAGTCATAGCTCACATTGGGATGACATACAACAAAATATCAAAGGCGTATTTCACAAATATCTTAATCGTGCTATGCCTTACGCACAAGCCAGTACCAAATATGTTGCTCGAGTACTTAAGAAAAGTACAAAAATTAGTCCAGAGCCAGTAACAGACGCAGACTTTAGTTTTGCGGTATCGGGTGGACAAGGCGGTGGACTAAGCCGTAAGTATGTTCCGTATATGGATCCAGCAACTGGTGAAGCAATGATGCAAGATGGCATTCCTGTTATGCAGTTGTTAGAACCAAAAGACAGACAATACGATCAGTCAATTAGTTCACACTTTGAAGCATTCTTTGGTCATAAACCAAATAAGCAAGAGCGGTTGGCACAAGATAGTTTTGTTGGTACTGTTGGGCTACTTGCTAAAAATTATGACGATACACAAAAGATAGAAGTAATTAATCGATTCCTGGATATTCTATTTGAAAAAGGTAGTCAAATGATTACCAAGAACGATCCTGCTAGAGATAGAAAGATTAAATTTGCCGCTTTAGACTATATGTTAGAACATATCAGCTTACCAAATGAAAGTGTTGGGGCGCTACGCGATCGTGCTGTAGAAATGAGCAAAAATTACGAACAAGAGTTTCTAAATAAAAATTCAACTAAACAACCGTTAGCCGAAGCCGAGGTTGTTGCTAAACTTAGAAAAGGCATGCCACATTTACGTAATTTGCCGCCGACTGATTTGTTAGATTTACTAGACGAAATTCACGACGGTAACGGTAACTTTAAAATACAAAATATTCCATTGAATGTTAAAGTAGATGGCTTTGGTGGCCGCTTTGGAAAGAATGCCGAAGGTAAACCTTTTATGGGTACTAGTCGTACACCGCCAAGGTACGAAGCAAACTTTGCCAAATACCATCAAGAAAAAGGTACTACTGATCTAGAGATTCTTGGACGTGCACAATTGTTTGATCAGTTGTTTGAAGAAATGATGAAAGCTGTTGAACTTGTAGATGACCGATTAGGGCCAGAGTTTTTAATTAACAAACAAGTTACTTGTGAAGTATTATTTTTGCCGTTTGCTACAGAAACCGAAGAAGGTAAATTAAAGTTTGTTGGTATTCATTATGACAAACTTCCAAAAGGTGTAGAACTAGCACTAGTACCATTCCATATATCTGATGCGTCTAGTGGTGAGGATGTTAAAAATGCCAGCCAACTTGTTAAGGCCCTAACTGGATTAGGGCAACAAGGTAGTGTAATGTTTATTAACAACGCATTAACACAAAATGGTGCGTTAGATGTTACTGGGATTGTTCCCCCGTTAGAAAACATAGAAGAACTTAAATCTATGTTAACTAGCAAAGAAAAAGGTATTAACGATCGTAAACGCCAAGTAGCTGCCGCGTTACAACCAGTAGCACTAGCTTTAGAAAAAGCAATTATTTCTGATCCAAATATTGTTGGTAAAGACATGTTAGGTAAGGACTACGAAGGTATTGTTCTTAATACTCGTCTCGGGCCAATTAAAGTAACCAGTACAGAACAACGACAACTAATTGCCAATAAACAAGATGCTATTACGGCTGCTAAAGACGCACGAAAAGCCGCAGGTGGAGCACAGCGTACAAGAACAGCAGTTATAACAGCTGGCAGCTTTGTGGGGCATAAGGGACACGAACAATTAATCGGACTAGTGCTTGACAAGGCCGATGAAGTAGACGGTGACGCATTTGTTTATATCAGCCCAACTGTTGGTCCTGATGATCCAATTCCTCCAGAAATGAAATTAGAAACCTGGCAAAAATTATACCCTAACCGTACTGATATATTTCAAATATGGCAGGATGGCGGTAGTCCAGTAAAGAAAATAGAAAAAGAATTAGTATTACCCCCAGACAGTCCTTATAACCATATTATCCTTATGGTAGGTTCTGACCGCTATCTTGGTATGAAAAAATGGATGGATGTATTAGCAAAACGCATGAAGGATCCACGTTATCCAGGTAGCCACAATGATGTTACTTTCGAAACTATAGAAACACGTCGTGAAGAAGATCAAGGCGGCACTGGTATTACTTTCACGCAATGTAGGAAAGCGTTATCATTACCAGACGACAAAGCATTGCGTGTGTGGACTCACGCATTTGATGTTAAAAAACTAGGTGTTCCATGGATTAAAAAACTAATGGTTACTGCTAGAAAAGAGATGAAAATTAAGCCTCCGACAGAAGAGCCTACTGAACTTCCTGTATCTACAGAACCGGTAAATACACCACAAGAGATAAAACCGGCTATGTCATCAATTGATAAAATAGATAAAGATATTCCTGCTCCAATTGCCGCTAAATTAAAAGAGCGTCAACTAGCTGAACAGATACAAGAGATGGAAAAATCTTTAGAGGAATCAACCCAACAAAAGATTTCTAAACGTAAGCAACAATCAACTAAGGGACTGAATACCTACGGTGACAGTGAACACATGAGTGGTGACTATACCTCGTATCGATTAGGCATGGCAGTTGCTAGCGCCGACGGGAAGACTCCCATAGATATGAAGGCAAAGAGCTGGGTTGGGAAGACTAAGACCGCACACCCATATACTCAAGAAGAACAAGACATGTTGAAACAAGCCTACAAAGTTGTTGGGGCAAGTTATAAAGATTTGAACAAAGGTGACATGAAGAGTAGAGAGCTAGATGACACACACAAGACTAGCACTGTCGCAAAAACTAAAAGAAATCAATACGGAGTATAACGTGGACGAGAAATATCATTTAGCATTAAAAACAGCATTCGCAAGTGAATACGCCTTTACAATAAAAGCACAAAACTTTCACTGGAATGTAGAAGGGCCATTGTTTGGTCAACTACATGAATTGTTCGGAACCATTTACGAAGAAACTTACGGAAGTATCGATACCTTTGCTGAACAACTACGTGCTCTACAGATTTATACTCCAGCAAGTTTAGAACGGTTTAGTATGTTGTCTAAAGTAGACGACGAAAATGAAGTATTGCCGTTTGAACAGATGTTACGTGAGTTACTGTCTGACAGCGACAAGATGTCCGATATATTTAGAATTACATTTACTATGGCTGAAAACTCAGGTGATCACGGATTAAGTAATTTCTTAGCTGATCGTCAAGACGCACATAAAAAACATAGTTGGATGTTAAGAGCAAGTTTAAAATGAAACAATACCGGATCACAGCACAGAATTTAAATCAAGATAGTGATGAAGATTGCTATCTTGCGCCCGAGGATCCTATTCACGAATTAAAAGCATTAGCAGGGTTAGGCGGTCTTGGCGGCGAAGCAAGATTACACGAACTGCGTGTTAACCAAGGAAGTAATATCAGCGTTGCCGGAAATGAACGTGGTCAGTATATGAAAGATCACAATATCAAACCAGGAACACCGGAATGGTTTAGATTATGGTTTAGTTTGCCACATTTAACCGGCGATAATGGTATTGGAAAATAATATGAAACTTAGAGAACTATTAAAAGAAAGTCCCCGCAATTACCCAGACAACCGCACAGGATTTAGCGATCAAAGCAAGCGTGACTTTAAACGTGATGAAATGGAACACGAACTTGGTCACGAAACTAATAATTACGCAGTTGCTATTGATGGTAAAACATGGAAAGTATTTGCCAGTAAGAGCCATGCGCAAGCAGTTGCTCGTTCTCTACAGAATAAAGGTAAGAACGCCTCAGTTCATGAAACAGGTTCACCAGTTAGTGAATCTGCAACAGCAGGTGCTACCAGTGCCGCTAATGTAAGTGTTGGCGCGGTGTATAAAAATAAACCACCTAAACAACCTAAAAACAAAGACGGCACTGCTAAAAACGCCCTTGATATGAAGGCGAATTTGATGACCGGTGGAAGCATAAAACGCTAAATACATAAAGATAACGGAGTTACATACCATGCCAGAATTAGATCAAATGAGCCCAGAAATGGAACCACAACAACCAGAAATGGACGGACAAGTAATGGGCTTAGAGCCAGGACAAACAGACGAAGAAGGCGCAATGGCCAAAGCTGATTTGTATAAACTAGCTAACTACAGCTTCAAGCTATTTAAAAAGCTAGAAGACAACGCTCAACTAGAAGGTTGGGTACAAGCTAAGATTACTAAAGCCGCTGATTACATTGCTTCAGTATATCACTATCTTGAATACGAGATGGAATTTAGTGAGTACGGCCATAAGCTAGATAACAGCGATGTTCTTTCTGAAGGGCAAAAACGTGCTCTTAAGAATAAGCTGATGGAAGCTAAGGCTAAGATCAAAGAGCTCAAAGTAAAGCAAGCTGCAAAAGCCAAAGATAAAGTTGAAGAGACTAGAATGATCGGTGGCGGCAAAGAAGAATCTTGTACAGAATGCGGCGGCACTGGTATGAGATTAACTATGGGCATGCCTGTTCCTGATCGCGTTGAAAAGAAGATTGAAAAATACAAGCGTTTGACAAAAGCTACTCATGCCGCGAACAAGCGTTTAGATAAGAACGGTGACGGCATTGTTAGCAAAGAAGAGGAAGAAGCAAGTAAAGGCATTGGTGAAGAAATGTCATCGACTGGTGGAGAAATTACTCGTCCATCAAAAGGTGTGACACGTCACACACACAATCCAAAACGTTTTACTGACGAGCCACATACAGAACCAAAGAGCCAAGCTAAATCACGCTCGGCTGCTGACAAAGCAGGCGACAAGGCTTCTGACAAAGCTGCCGCTAAAGATTCTAAAGACTACGAAAAGAAAAATCCAGGCACAGTAACTCGTGTTAAAGATGGTAAGAAAGTTGACCCTAATGCTCCAAAAGAAAAAGAAGTTGACGAAGCACAAGGTGGCCACAGCTACGGTCAAGGCGTTTACGAAGGTAAAGGTAAAAAGCCAGACTTTTTAGATGTTAACAAAAACGGTAACAAGAAAGAGCCAATGGAAAAAGCCCTTGCTGATAAAAAAGCAGGTCCTAAGAAAGGTGTTAATCCTTTTGCTAAGAAAGATGCAAAAGTTGTTGAAGCCCTTAAAGGTAAGCAAAAGAAATTAGATACCGATAACGATAACGATATCGATGCTGATGACTTATCAAATTTACGTTCTAAAAAAACAAAAAAGAATGAGTCATATGTTGCTCAAGCAGTCGCTGAAGCAAAGAAAGGCAAGAAGCCGGCCTTTTTAGATGCTATCAACAATGATGAAAAAGAAGAGCCAATGAAGAAAGCAGTTGCTGACAAAAAAGAAACTGTTAAAGAAAGTTCTGAATTGACTCGTATGCTTGAATTAACCGGCCGTTTAAATCTTAACGAAAATGTTATTGTTAAAGAATCAAACGAAGTTGATCAACTACGTGCGTTAACAAAGCGTCTATTGGGCTAAATCGATGGACATGAAGCGCATACTACAGGCGTTGGATGGAGTTGCTACAAAGCCTGTAGTAGGTGCTGACAGCATGACTCGATTTCTTCGAGTTGTTAAAGAAGCTGAATTAAATCAACCTGCTCCTGCGGCACCAGTCGCTCCTGCGGCACCAGTCGCTCCTGCGGCACCAGTCGCTCCTGCGTCAACCCTATCTCCAGAACAACTTGCCTATAATCAACTTAGAGCACAGTTAGACGGCGCAGATGCCTTACGTGGTGGTCCTAGTGCTAATACATTCGCAGTTGTAAGTCCAGAAGTTACTGCGGCAACAAACTCAATGAAACAAAAACTAGCACAAATGGCAGCGGCATTAACGGCTAAAGGTATTGATGCAGCGGCCGAATACGATGCTCCTGAACCTGGCGAGCCGGCTGCGGTACCTGTTGATCTTAATCAAAAATATGCTACTGAAGAAGTTGGCATGAGTCGATTTTTATCTATTATTAGCGAAGGGGCTAGTCCACATAAAGTTGCGTTGCCTATACAAATGGCAATGCAACATTATGCTACACCTAAAGAAATAACACCCATAGTTAAAACTCAATCATTGTTAAAAGGCTATCTTCAAGAGTTAGACGAAGAAGCTGTAGAAGAACACGCACATAAACGTCAACTAATTAATCAATACGCACAGACTATTGCCAATCGAGTTATGGTCCGTGAAAATAGGCTTGACGAAAAAAGTGTAAGTCAAAAACAAGCACGTACTATGGCTGCGGCAGCTCACGATCCAAAGTTTGCTAAAAAGGTAGGTATTAAATCTAGCGTAGCAAAAGAATTTAACAAAGCCGACACTGGCACTAAACAGTTAAGTCAGGCAATGAAAAAAGAAAAAGTAAACGAAGCTCCGATTGATATGTCAGGCGATCCTAACGATCCAACAATTTACGGACACGAAAAAGCTAACCCAATGAGCCTTAAAGGCCGTATTATGTCGGCCCGTGCTCAATTAAAAGAACTAGCACAACTAGCAGATAGCGATAGTCTAGTAGCGTGGGAAGAAATTTGTAAGAAAGCCCAAGGCGGAATGTTTATGGGCCTTGAGCAAAACCTAGAACAAATTCGTCACGGTATAGAAGAATTAGCAGCCAAGCGTAAAAAGGGTGGAGTTCAAAGTCGTGGTATTGATAAGAATATCGGCGAAGATAAGGATCCTTGCTGGAAAAATTACAAGCAAGTAGGCATGAAGAAGAAGGGCGGCAAACAAGTCCCTAACTGTGTACCTAAGAAATAAAATATCAAGGAAGATTGAAATGGATTACCGAACATTAGTTAATAAATTAGAAGCAATTCAAGCTGGTACATATATCAAGGAAGCAACTGCTCCTACACAGTTTAAACCAACACACTTCCACAAAGGGAATCTTGGTAATAAGAACCCAGTAATGCAAACTCCAGACGGCGCATTTTGGCACGAAGCTTCACAAGGCGGTGAAGGCAACGTTGGTTACACTATTGTTCCTTGGCAAGGTGATACACTAAATCGATCAGGTTGGAATCCAGCAAGCATCGACGGTGTGATTACTCCAGACGGCAAGTACATTGATTTCCCAGAAGGCGTTACTTGGAAGCAGTATAAACAAACTGCCGATGACGATGCTGCCTTAATGGCAAAGTTAAAGAAACTAATTGAACTAGTTGACAAATATATTGCGCTAAAAGCAAAACGTGGTCAGGGTGCTAGACCAGCAGGGCCGACTACAAGAGATATGGGCGATGGTAGTAGATTAACTACTGACGCTAAAGGTAACGTTGCAGCAACAGATACTGATGGAAATGCTTACATTCCTGGATCAAATCCAAACTTACCACAGAACAAGGTTAAAGAAAGTATCGACTTCAAAGGCAGTATTGCTCAAAGCCTAGTTGAATCATTTGGTTATAATTTAAATGAATTATATTCTGATTCCGCAGAAGATAGAATTCGTGCTCGGGCGGAAAGAATAGCGGGAGAAAAACCGTTATCATCATACGGCTCAGCTGGACAAAATGTTCAAGCTGGTAGAGCTGGATATACTCCGCCGACTACTCCGACAACTGTTACTCCGTCATCTGTTGCTCCTGCTACATCAAGTGTGGCCAAGACAGCGGTGGCTCCGGCAGCAACTACTGGGGCAAAGGCAGCAACTAGTGCCGGTTCTAAAATGTTAGGTGCTGGCAGTAAACTATTAGGTCGTGCTATGCCGGGCGTTGGAGCAGTACTAGGCGCACAAGGTGCTTACGACAGTTATAAAAAGGGTGATTATCTAGGTGCCGCATTAAACGGATTATCAGGCGCATTTTCATTAGTGCCAGGTCTAGGTTGGATTCCAGCTGTTGGTCTCGGTGCTTGGCAAGCTGGTCGTGAATTAAGCGGTGCTACTGACAAGTACGATAATCCGGAAGGCGGAGAACAAGGTGCTCAAACAAATCCACCCGTGGCAGGTCCAGTTAATCCATCAGTTAAAGCATTACAGCAACGTATCCTTGCTAAAGATCCAAAAGCACTACCTAAGCACGGTGCTGACGGACATATGGGGCCAGAAACACAAGCGGCTATGCAACGTTTAAATATTAAAGAGACTACAATGCCACAGAAATCACTAGCAGAAACAATGAGAGACCTACAACAAAAATTAGATAGAATTAATGAAGCTGAAGGTGATCAGTCAGCAGAGCCAGCTGTAAAAGCAATTCCGCCAACTCCTGAAGAGCAAGCACTACTAGCTCAAGCACAAAAAATTGGCGGCTCGCTCGGTAAAGACAAAGATGGTGCTTATGTAATTCTAACAAAAGACGGACAAATTGTAAGTGCCGAAGGTGAACTTATGATCAAGCAAGGTGACCAATTAGTGGGCACTGGCAAAGAAGCACCTGATCCAACTGGAACAATGGCTGAAGATGGCGGGGCATTAGAAGAAGGATTCTGGTCCAGCTTGCTCAAAGGCGCTGCCGGACTAGGAAGATCAACCGCAGTTAACGGACGTCGTTTCGCAAGAACCAATCCAGTTAAAACAGCAGTGGGTGTAGGTACCGCTGGGTTAGCAGGCGGATATGCCGCGGGCAAACTTGGTAATAATGACCCAGTTAAACCTAATGACCCAGTTAAACCTAATTCTCCGGTTAACCCTCCAGTACCAGGCGGTGGTGGAAATCCAAATCCTCCAGCCGAACCTGATACATCGGCAGATGACGCAGAATTGGCCGCATTGAAAGCTCAAATTGATGCGTTAATTAAAGAGTTGAGCACTTCTAAAAATCCAGAAATACAAAAAGGATTAGCCGACGTTCAAAAGAAATTAGGTTAATAACTAATTAAAATGGCAGATTCGTTCTGCCATTTTCACCTTTAAAATTTCTAAGTGGTTGCTATTACAAGATAAGTAAAGTATAATAGGCTTATACAAGGAGATATCATATGTCAGGACGTAATTATGGCGCAGAAGAAAAGGCAAAACTAGAACGATTGATTTCCGAAGGTAGTACAGTACTACGTGAAGTTGAAGATCTAACAGAAGGCTTAAAAGAAACAGTTAAGGCAGTAGCAGAAGAACTACAGATCAAACCAAGTGTCATTAATCGTGCTATTAAAATTGCTCATAAAGGTGATTGGAGTTCGCATAATGAAGATTGGGCTGAGATTGAGGCAATTTTAGATATTACAAAACGTATCTAAAAGTAGTATACTATAGATGGCAGGCGGGCCATAATCCGCAACGTTGGTGTTTGTCAGCCCTAAATGACATATGGAGATTAAATGAGCTATGTAGACGCATGGTTTGACCGCGAGAATGATACTATCAAAGTGGTCGAACGTAATAAGAAAGGCGAAAGAGAATTTCGCGACATACCCGTAAAACACACGTTTTACGTCAAAGACCCTCGAGGCAAGTTCCAATCAATTTACGGCGATCCAGTATCACGTATTGTTTGTAAAAACACAAAAGAGCTACGTAAAGAACAAGCAATCAATTCAGGTAAGCAGTTATTTGAAAGTGATATCAATCCAATCTTTGTTTGCCTAAGCGAACACTATCTAAATCAAGACGCACCGAAGTTAAATGTAGCATTTTTTGACATTGAGGTAGACTTCGATCCAGAACGTGGCTATGCTAGTCCAGACGATGCGTTTATGCCTATTACTGCCATAGCAGTTAAGCTACAATGGATGGATACTATGATCTGTTTAGCAATTCCTCCAAAGACTATGACTATGGAAGAAGCTAAGGAATCAGTCAAGGACTTTGACAACGTCATGTTGTACGCTTCTGAAGCAGAAATGCTAGACGTATTTTTAGATTTAATTAAAGATGCTGACATACTAAGTGGTTGGAACAGTGAAGGCTTTGATATACCCTATACTGTTAACCGTGTAACTAAAGTTTTGAGCAAAGAAGATACCCGTAGGTTCTGTTTGTTTAATCAGTTTCCTAAACGTAGAGAATATGAAAAGTATGGACGTCAAGCAGTAACATATGACTTTATTGGTCGTGTACATTTGGATAGTCTTGAACTGTATCGCAAGTACACTTATGAAGAACGTCATACCTACAGACTAGATGCTATCGCAGAATATGAACTGGGTCAACGTAAAACACAATACGAAGGCACCTTGGATCAACTATACAACAATGACTTCCGTACATTTGTTGAATATAACATTAATGACTGCCAACTACT
>JGI24768J34885_10000084_pt1 | contig 23823 bp, 18 predicted proteins | sample LakOntMetagenome_FD_34885 | JGI IMG/M metagenome (IMG submission 34885) | reverse complement strand
TATTCTTGGAGTGTGTGCTGGAATTGTAGGCGGCTACGGTCTCGTCAATCCCCCATTCTTGGTGGTTCCAGGTGCTGTTGCTATCGAACAGATTCTGTCCATCGTGCATGTAAATCACGTTGTATTTTTTGTTGGGGTTATAATTGCTGGGTAACCAAACATCCACGTTTCTAGCAGTCACGAAGGCCGAAGGGAAATAATGAAGTCGGTCGATGCGACCCTGACTCGGCGCTGCGTTGGGCGGTCGAACGAGGGTGGCGGTTTGATACGATTGAAAGGGAAACGACTTTACGGCTGGGATTTCTGTGGTATCGTAACCGGTGATTTTTCCATCGATCGGATTGATGCGCGGCACAATGTGTAGGGTATCCTTGTTTTGCGATTTGGGTTGGGTGGGATGCGAAGTGAGGGTAAATTGGATGGAGTCGCCAAAGAACTTGTAGCTGCTATAAATGGTGCTGTTCAAAACGGTAAATTCTGAGAATAAGGTGTTGTTGAAGAAGGAGGCATCGATGTGTATGCCGTTCATTTCATCGATGTACACGTTGTTGGGATTGTGGGCATCGGCAACCAATTGGTAGTGGCGGATATCGCCATCGTATTTGATGATGAAGGGGTAGCGCAGTTGGGGGTTGAGGTTTTTTTCTGTGGGCGGGGTGGTGATGGGCTTACCAAAGATGATTTCCATGGTGGCAGTCATTCCTACCTCGTTCGCGCTTTTGTAAATGTTTAGTGTGCCTTTATACTGGCCGAAAAAGCGTTCCTGGTGGAATGCGGGTATGCGTGTTTGGTTGTTTTGGGCAAACAATGGGCAGAAAATCGACCAAAAAAACAGGGCGATGGTTGTGAAGAGCTTTTTCAGTTGAGGAAATTTGATGGGCATATCCTGAAAGTTATTGGCTTGTGAGCATTCAAATATCTTGGATTTGGTTGAAGGATTGAACCTTAAATTTGAAAGTGAAGAGATCCTATGTGCCATTGGTGGTTTGAAATTGCTAAAGATTTAAGGGGCTACGCCTACATTTAGGCCTATTTTTGTAGGGTTAATCCACTCGTTTTGGGGGGTATTCACGCAAGCTATATGAATTATTTATCGGTAGAAGGACTCAGTAAGAGTTGGAATGAAAAGGTATTGTTTGATCAAATTACCTTCGGATTGAGTCGTGGTGAGAAGGTGGCATTGATCGCTGGAAATGGTTCAGGGAAAAGCAGTTTGATGAATATTTTGGCGGGGAACGACAAGCCTGATGCTGGAAATTTTAGTATTCGAAAAGATATCAATTGGGAGTATTTGCCTCAAGATCCGGCTTTGAATGAGTCGATTTCGGTCTTGGAAAACCTCTTTGTTGGAACCACCCCCTCGATTTTGGCTTTGAAGGAATATGAGGCGGCGTTGATTGCGTATTCTGATGCCCCTTCGGATGAAACGGAGAAGCGGTTGGACTTGGCAACAACAGAAATGACGATGTCGGAGAGTTGGGATTACGAAGCCAGGGCGAAGCAGGTTTTGGGCAAATTGAATATCCATGAATCGGATATGGCCAAGCCGGTGGGTGTGTTGAGTGGCGGACAAAAGAAGCGTGTGGCTTTGGCGAGGGTTTTGATTGATGTGCCCGATTTGTTGATTTTGGATGAGCCTACCAACCACTTGGATTTGGATATGATTGAGTGGCTGGAGGAATATTTGAGTGATAAAAATTTGACATTGTTATTGGTGACGCACGATCGTTATTTTTTGGATCGTGTTTGCAATAAAATATTGGAGTTGGACAGGGGCGTTTTGTATTCTTATCAGGGGAATTACGGCTATTTTGTAGAGAAGAAGGCGATGCGCGAAGAGGTGGAGGCCAGTGAGAGAGAGAAGAATCGCAATACCTTTAGGCGGGAGTTGGAATGGGTGAGAAAGATGCCCAAAGCGCGTACAACCAAGAGTAAAAGTAGGGTTGATGCTTTCGATGATTTGGCCGAGAAGGTGAAAGGCCCCTATGTGCAGCAGAAGGTGGAGTTTGGCGTGAAGATGGAGCGATTGGGATCGAAGATTTTGGAGATCCAGCACTTGGAAAAGGCCTATGGCGCGCAACCCATTTTGGGCGATTTTACTTATACGTTTAAACGCGGTGAGAAAATTGGCATTGTGGGTCCAAACGGCGTGGGTAAGAGCACGCTGTTGAATATGATTATGGGCTTGGAAAAGGCCGACAAGGGCAAGATTACGGCAGGGGAGACCTTGGTTTTTGGATATTTTTCACAGCAGGGGATTCCCGTGGCGGAGGATAAACGTGTCATTGATGTGGTAAAGGATGTTGCCGAGTATTTGCCTTTGGCGGATGGTACCAATCTGTCCGCATCGCAGTTCTTATTGCGATTTGGTTTTGCAAACGAGACCCAATATAACGCAGTAAGTCGTTTGAGCGGCGGCGAAAGACGTCGTTTGTTTTTGATGATGGTGCTAATCAAGAACCCCAATTTCTTGATTTTGGATGAGCCCACCAATGATTTGGATATTTTGACATTGGCTACGTTGGAAGCGTTTTTGATGGATTATTCGGGTTGTGTGTTGGTGGTAACGCATGATCGATACTTTATGGATAAGTTGGTGGATCACGTATTTGTGTTTGAGGGCGAGGGCAAGGTGAGGGATTTTCCAGGGAATTACACGGAATACAGAACTTGGAAAGAGTGGGATGATGCTGAGCAGGCGGCCATCGCCAAGGGTGGTAACTCGAAAGGCAAAGCGGCGCCTACTGGGATTAAATCGGGCACTGTTCATGGCGATGTGACGGCGGAAAAATCGGCGGTTGCGGCGGTATCGGCCAATTTAAAAACCGAGGAAAAGAGGAAGCTGACTTTCAAGGAAAAGTTTGAATACGAGCAATTGGGCAAGGAAATTGAGCAATTGGAAAATCAGAAAAAGGCGTTGGAATTGGAAATGTCTGGTTTAACAACTGATTTTGAACGCATTACCGCTGTGAGTGCAACTTTGCAACAAATTGCCAGTGATTTGGATGAAAAAGAACTCCGTTGGTTGGAGCTAGGGGAATGGATTTGATGNAATNATGGAGACGCGGAACAGAANCATCGACGGGATCAAAGGTTTTTTGATTGTGATGGTGATTTTGGGCCATGTTTTGCAGGGGCGGTTGGATCAACACATTGGCAGATATGTGATTTATGGCTTTCACATGCCCATTTTTATTGCGGTTGCGGGATTTTTGTTTTCGTTTGAAAAGAGTAAAACACTTCAATTGGGTGAATTTTTGGGCAAATATTGGGGTAGGGTATTGTTGCCTTGGTGCTTTGCGATGTTGGCCTATGCGATTTATTTGGGTGCTTTTGGTCATTCAAGGCCTGAATGGAAGGGTTGGATTGCCTATTTGTTGAATCCTTATTATCATTTGTGGTTTGTGCCTGCCTATATTTTTTGGGGTTTGATGGTATGGTGCATTTCTCAGATTTCAACTCGCCGCGAATGGGTATTGGCCATTGGATTGTTGATTGCATGGACCTTTTTTTACATGAAGGCAAACCAAATGGATTTGTTGGTGGGGTGGTTGGGTACTGATTTGAGCGGATTTGTATTGCATGTATTGCGGCCACACTATTTTGTGTTTTTTGTGTTGGGTGTTTGGGCGCGCAATGAACGGATTCCTACGCCAACGGGAATTTTTGCGATATCTGGATTGGGGTTGTTTGCGCTGTATTTTGCNTTGTTTTATTTCCATGAGGGCGTTTCACCTTCGATGACTGATTTGATTTGGGTTTTTGGCAATGCGTTTTTTATATTGGGTTTGTTTCGTTGGATGTCGGCGGATGCGTTGCCCAAATCACAGGTTTTTGAGTGGATGGGTAGGCAATCGATGGGGATTTATTTGTGGCATGTAATGCCTTTGTTGATGGTGAAAGATTTTGTTGGTACTCGACAATTGGATGTTTTCTATCCGGTGGTTTTTGTTGCGGAGTTGATTTTATTGGCTTTGATTTTCATTGTGTGGAAGTATTGGCGTGGTGCCAAATTGTTGTTGGGCGGCGGGTGATTTTCTCTTTTGTTGGATTTTAGGTTTATTTTTGCGCTTCTATGAGCAAGCACGCCTATGTATTCCCTGGACAGGGAAGTCAATTTGTGGGTATGGGTAAAGACCTGTACGACAGCAATGAACAAGCGAAAGCCCTGTTTGAGCAGGCCAACGATATATTGGGATTTAGGATTACTGATTTGATGTTTCACGGCACCGACGAAGATTTGCGTCAAACGAGTGTTACTCAGCCAGCGATTTTTTTACACAGTGTGATTCGCGCGGTTGTATTGGGGTCTGAGTTTAAGCCCGATATGGTTGCTGGACATAGTTTGGGTGAGTTCAGTGCATTGGTAGCTGCGGGTGCGATGCGTTTTGAAGATGGTTTGAAACTGGTTGAGCAGCGTGCTTTGGCGATGCAAGAAGCCTGCGAATTGGCACATGGTACGATGGCGGCGGTTTTGGCATTGGATGATGCAAAAGTTGAAGCCGTATGTGCGGAGACAGAGGGTGTGGTGGTTCCTGCCAATTACAACTGTCCTGGTCAGTTGGTGATTTCGGGTGCATTTGAAGCGGTTGAAAAAGCGTGTGAAGGCATGAAGGCTGCTGGGGCCAAGCGCGCATTGATATTGCCTGTGGGTGGTGCATTTCACAGTCCATTGATGGAACCCGCTCGTGAGAAATTGGCAAAGGCCATTGAAGCCACTGAAATTGTTACGCCGATGTGTGCCATTTATCAGAATGTTACTGCGAGTGCGGTATTGGATAAAGATGAAATCAAGAAGAATTTGGTGTTTCAATTGACTGCACCTGTTCGTTGGACACAAAGTGTTCAGGCGATGGTGGGCGATGGCGCTGTGAAATTTACCGAGATTGGACCGGGAAAGGTTTTGCAGGGTTTGGTTAAGAAGATTTCACCAGAATCTGAGGCCGAGAGTTTGGCTTAATGCCGGATTATCGGATGAGATTGATGCTGCCGTTTATGAGTTGTGGACTCTTGATAAACGGACTTTTGATGATGTTGAGTTGATAAAAATAGGTGCCATCGGGTAGAAATGGCCCATCGTTATTGACCCTTCCATTCCAACATTCATTGAGATTTTTGGTGAAAAATATCCGTTCACCGTACCTGTTGAAAATTCTTAATTCTGCTTCTTCACATTCTGAAGCGATGCCGTAGACCCGGAAACAGTCATTTTTACCATCGTTGTTGGGCGTGAAGACGTTGGCGATTTTGACTTCGTGGGTACTGTCACTGGTCATTTGGATGGGTTTTTTCAGTGTATCGGTGCAACCAGAAGCGGTATTTTTGATGACAATGACGGCATTGTATTGACCGGCGATGTACTGATAATTTCTTTTGATGGTGCCGTTTGCCACTGTGTAGGTTTTCAGTTCGAGGGGTCCGGTTCTATCGATTTTTGAACCATCTCCAAAATCCCAAATCACGCTGTCTACGTTGGATACATCGAGAATAAAATCAACGCCTGGTTTACAGGGAGTCAATTGGGTATTGAATGCGCCTCTGGGCGAGGTGGTAACTCGAACTTTTTTCTCGTAGGATGCCGTGGCATTGCAAGAATTGGAATCTGTAACTGTGAGTTTTACGATATACGTTCCGGTGTCTTTGTATTTGTGAGAGGGGTTGAATTGATGGGAAGTGTCACCATCGCCAAATTGCCAAATGTAGGTGGCATTGAATCGTCTGGCGGGGAGGAAATCGATGGTTTGACCGAGGCAAATGACTTCAGGTTTGGCGGTGAAGATCGCGTCAACGGAGTAACCCAATCGAAAGTCGAGTTTGAAGCTGGCATTGGAACATCGAATGCTGACATTGTTTTTGAACGCAACATTGGAGGGGGATGTGGGGAAATCGTTGAGGCCAGGCGGGCTATTGGGGCAGCTTGCGCAAACGCTTTGATAGATGATGCCTCTGTTATCGAATCGAGAGGTGCCACCATCCACGTGGTCATCGGACAGATTGCCACCGAAGTAGGAAGCGTATTTGAGTGTTTTGGCATCTTTACCCAAAACGATGAGGTAAAAATCGTTGTTGTCGGTGGTTTTTTGGTGGGCATCGGCGGTGATGGGCAATCCTCCGGTGGTACCTGCATTGCCAACGCCGATATTGGATCCCCAGCCGCTGAAATAAATGTTATAGCAGTTATCAACCATGAAGGCTGAAGGGCTGAGTTCTGGGGCTCCGGTGGTTCGGTTGCCAAAGGTTGTGATGAATTCTAGGTTTTTTAAATCGTTGGAAAATCGGCCAATGAATTGCGAGGTATTGGTTTTTCCGTAGGTTCCGGCGCTTCTGGTTAAGTTGCCTTCGGTTTGCCCGGTGAAATATACTTTGTTGTCGATGTCTAGGTCGATGAAATAAATTTGGTCGTAGTTGGAGCTTCCGTAATAGGTTCCTACTTGATAAAATCCGTTGTTTTTATTGAATCGCGTGATAAATCCGTCGATGTCGCCGATGGCAGATTTTCTATAACCGTTGCCGGCTATGGGGAAGTTGTTGCTAATCATTGTGCCGCCTCCCACGAACAGGTGGGCAGTATCGTCTACTTTGATGGAGTATGCGGCATCGTCTTGATCTCCACCGAGGAGGGTGGCCCATTTGATGGTTGACAGGGAATTGTTGAGACAGATGATGGCGGCATCTGTTTCTCCTTTGGGTTTGGCTTGCAGGGCGCCTGGGGTAGTGGGGAAATCGTTGGATCGGGTACAGGTGGCTACGAAGATATTGCCGTCATTGTCTGTGGTGATATCGCCCCGATAGTTGTCTGCGTAGTTGTAAACCAGCAATGTAGTGGGTATTTCGGTTTGGAAGCCGTCTGCGTCGGATCCGCCGATGAAGGTTCCGCCGAGCAATTGGGTGCCTGAATTGTTGAGTTTGTTTACGAATATGTCGTAATCGCCTTCGTGCGTATTGGAGTAGGCAGAATCTGGGTGTACTGGAAAATCGGGGGAAAGTGTGGTGCCGAATACAAGGAGATTGTTGAATGGGTCTACACAAAGTGAGTGTGGGTATTCATCATCGAAGCCACCCATGTAGGTAGCGAAGAGGAGTTTGCTGCCATCGGGAGAGTATTTGCTGATGGAGATATCGCAGGGCAATTGAACGGGGGGTGCACCGATTCCGCCGCCGCCATAGGTGGTTTGAAAGGCTCCTGTGGTTACTGGGTATTTGCGGGAATTGGCGTCTACAATACCGCCGGCATAGAGACAACCGCTGGTGTCATAGGTTGCTGTAAATCCAAAATTATCACCTTGAGAACCGCTGTAGGTACTAAAAACCAGTATGGGGTCTATGGTGAGGGGCAATTCTGGGTTGTATTGGCCAATTTTTAGGCCAATTGTGTTGCCATCTGTTGTGTATTTGCAGGGGATGGATTTGTTTTTGCGTGCTTGTTTTTGATAGGCTTTGGGGGCATTGATTTGGAATTGACCCACAGAGGTTTTTACAACGATTTGATTTTTTTGGAGAGCAAAAGTGGAGTTTTTATCGATTTGCAGACCTATTTCGTTCGGGTTGGCTCCGGGTCTCAGTACCCAATCAAATTCCAAGGCGTTGTTGCTGAAATAGATATGAATATCGATTTTGGGGTATATGTCTTTGAGGACAATTCTGGCACAGGGTTGAATTTGGGATTTCCAAAACTGCGGATCGTTGCCCAAGTAAAAGTTTTCATACCAGGGTGCTGGTTCTAGAAAGAGTACTTCTTTGGGTTGATTGCAGTTGGCGAAGGTTATATCGGTTACGTGATGTTGTAAAACGAACTGTGTGTCTTTGCCTCTGTGGTGATGAATTTGGTGTTTTTGTGAAATGCTATGGGGGGATTCTGTTAAAATTCGAAGGCCATTGGGATTGATGAAAATGGCTCCTCCGGGGATTGTGGCTTGCGCCAAGCTGGTGTTGCTGTGGCCCCATTGCGTGACGTTGGGTGTGAAATATAATGGGTTATTTAATGTGGCAACGGTGTTTAACACATCGGCTGATACCTGCGTGTTTTGGGCCAACGCATGATTTGCTGCCATACAAAAGATGGCAAACAAAAAATGAATTTGGCAGCGCAGGAATGATTTTACCACAATAACAAAGTTATTGAAAACAAAACACCTTTTGTCGTTGCCTGACAGCTACGATTCATTTCATGAAAGAAATGAATNNTTATTTCTTGTAGACCAATTTTAGGTCAAGTGCATCGCCAATGACTTTGCAAACAAAATCGATGTTGTCTTGGGCTGTAAAAGTGGCAGTGAGCTTTGGGCTGTTGTTATTTCGTAAGCCAATGGGTGCGTTTCCGAGTACTTCAATTTGAACACCGTATTGGGATTCAACGGCACTGATCACATCGGATAAATGGGCATTGTTGAATTTCAATCCGCTTTGGTTCCATTGCACCGCTATGAGGTTTACGTTTGAATCAATTTGAAAGAATGAGGCTTTTTTATTCACTGAATTTGGGTTTTCGGTGGCTCTCATTCCTTTGGTAAGTATTGCAGATGCAAGTGTGGTTTGTGAGTTGTTTGCTGCCAATTTTTCTACGCGCACTTTTCCGTGGTTTACGGTTACTTGTAGGGGTTTGTTTGTATAAGACCTTACATCGAAACCAGTACCCAAAACGGTCACTTGATTGCTACCGCTGCGAATAACAAACGGTGCATTGGGATTTTTCGCCACTTCAAAATGCGCCATACCATTGAGGTTGATTTTTCGTGCATTTTTGGTGATTGTGTAGGCTACGCTGGAGTTGGCGTTGAGTGTGATTAAGCTGCCGTCTTTGAGTTTGATTTCTTTTACCTCTCCGGTGTTTGAAGTGTAGTTGCCTTGTTCGAGGATGGCCGTGCTTTGGTTGTTAAACCAAAATGCCCAAGCGCCAACGGCTATGAGGGATATGGCTGCCGCGATGCGGAAAATTTGCTTGAAGTTTCTCTGAACGGTGAATGGCGAATTTGAAACCGCAGGGCTTGCTTTTTTGTTGGCCAGGTCTGCTGAGAATTTCTTCCAAGCATCATCATTGCCGTTTTCAAAGCTATATTTATATTGGCCCGCCGCGTCCCATACTTCATGGAATTGGGGGTCGATATGGGGTTTGTTGTTATTGGATTCCATAGAATTAGTGGGTTAATTGTGGCTGCATCATTGCAGACACTTGTTGTTTGATGATGGCCAAAGTGGGCTTGAATTGGGGGTTTTTTTTCAACCACTCTTCAAGCTTTCTCAATTCTTCTTCTTTCATCAAGCCAGCCGCATACTTGGTGAAGGTGTTGCTTTCTAATTGTTCTTTTGTCATGACGTTGCCTTTTTCCGGAAGGGGGTAATCAGGCCTATAGACACAGAAAGTGTGCTATACCCCCAAAAGAAATGATAATTTTTTGAAAAATTTTATAGAAGCCAGACAAATATATGATTTACAACGAGTTGTAGTCAGTTCAATGCCAATTTATTTCTAATTTAAGGAATTGTACTGGGGTTTATTTCCCAAAATTGTGGATACTTTCAATGATTTCAACCACGGCGCGACCTTCTTGGGGTGTTGTAATTGCATCGGCATTGTGGATGAGGTTGTTGATCACATCTTGAATCACGAAATGGTGATTGGCGGCACTGCCTTTGTAATTTCCGTAATCATTGGCGGGTTGCGCATCGGGAAGTATGGGTAATGTGTAGTTTTCGATTTCGCAATAATCTACGGTATTCATGTATTGACCGCCCAGTTTCACCGTGCCTTTTTCAGCAATGAGGGTGATTGAGCTTTCAAAATTTTGTTGATTTAAACTGGTTGAATAACTCAATGAGCCTTGGCCATTTGCGCCAAATGAAAAGATCACCTGTCCGCTATCGTGAAATTCTGTTAACTGTTGGTGATTGAAGTTGGATGCGTTGGCGTAGTTAATGGTAATGGGCCCAAGCAGCCAATAGATCAGGTCGATAAAATGCGAAAATTGTGTGAAAAGAACCCCTCCGTCTAGGTCATTGGTGCCGTGCCAATGTCCTTTTTGGTAGTATCGGTGATCCCTATTCCAATAGCAGACAATTTGTGCTTGGTAGATTTTGCCGAGGGTGTTTTCTGCGATGAGGTTTTTGATCCATTGCGTGGGTGGCGAGAATCGATTTTGCATCACACAGAAGATTTTCTTGTTGCGTTTTTGGGCTTCAAGGATCATGGCATCACAATCTTCGGTGGANAGGGCCATGGGTTTTTCTACCACAACATGTCTGCCCATGGAAAGTGCTTGGATGGCGTGTTGGGNNTGAAATCCATTGGGTGTTGCGATTGAAACCACATCAACATTTGCGTGGTGCATNAGCATTTCCTCAATGTTTTGGTANACNGGGATGTTTTGAGGAATGTTGAGCTCTGCGGGTGATTTNATGTCAACAACAGCAACGAGTTTTGCATTGGGATTCAGAGAAATCATGTGTGCATGGCGGNTGCCAATGTGGCCAACGCCCACAACTGCAAAGTGAATGGTTTCTGCTGATTCAGTCATGATGAGGGGCAAAAATGCGGAAGATTTACCACAAAATGTCATCGTAAATAAAATCGATGAGAAAAAGGTTTGGTAATGTGGGCAGAACCGCCAAAATTTGCGGTAGTATGACGAACGAAAAGGTTTTGGTGATTGGGTCTTGCGGACAGTTGGGCACGGAGTTGGTGGAGGCGTTGCGAGGCATTTATGGTGATTCAAATGTGATCGCGAGTGATGTGAAGAAATCGGATAATCCTGTTTTTGATGGGGGTCCGTTTGAAACATTGGATATTTTGGATGCGGATGGTTTGGGTGCGGTGATTCAGAAATACAAACCCACACAGGTGTATCATTTGGCGGCGTTGTTGAGTGCAACGGCTGAGAAAAACCCTGAGTTTGGTTGGAAGTTGAACATGGAAGGACTGTTTCACGTGTTGAATGCGGCGCGCGATACAGGTATCATTAAGAAAGTATATTGGCCCAGTAGTATTGCGGCTTTCGGACCAAACACAGAGCGATTTGGCACACCCCAATACGGCACCATGGATCCCACAACCATTTATGGAATTAGTAAATTGGCGGGTGAGTTGTATGCGCAATATTATTTCAATCGTTGGGGCATTGATACGCGTTCATTGCGTTACCCCGGTTTGATTGGGTACAAGAGTGCTCCAGGCGGAGGAACCACGGACTACGCGGTGGCCATTTATCACGATGCTTTGCAAACGGGTAAGCACAATTGTTTCTTGGGTGAGGGCACTACGTTGCCGATGCTGTATATGCCCGATGCGTTGAAGGCCACTTTGGATATCATGCATGCGCCTGCGGAGCAAATCAAGATTCGCACCAGTTATAATTTGGCGGGAATGAGTTTTGCACCGGAAGAAATCGCGGCATCGATTGCCAAGTTTGTGCCTGGTTTTGAAATTTCTTACGAGCCCGATTACCGTCAGGCCATCGCCAACAGTTGGCCGGCTGTGATTGACGATACGGAGGCTCGCCAAGATTGGGGTTGGAAACCGGATTTCGATTTGGACAAAATGACCGAGGACATGCTCAAGAATTTGCGCTTGCAGTATGCCCAAAACGGGTAATTCAAGAAATTTTATCGAGGATTAATCGATTAGGCTGGCGTAGCCTATGGCTTTGCCTATCATGGCGGTGGTGGTAGCTCTTTCAACCATTACATTCACCAAATCTCCAATTTTGTACTCTTCACAGGGGAAAATAGTGACTGAATTTTGGTCGCTTCTGCCTTTCCAATCGAGGGTACTTTTCTTTGAATGGCCTTCGATGAGCACGGTAACTACTTTGCCAATGTAGGATTCGTTTTTGGCTTTGGATTTGGCGTTTTGCAGGGCGATGATTTCGCTTAATCGGCGCGATTTTACTTCGTCGGCNACNTCNTCTACCAACTTTTTGGCCGCGGGTGTTCCGGGTCTTTCGCTGTAAATGTACATGTAGGAGAACTCAAAATTGGCCCACTCGATCAGGCTCAGGGTGTCTTGGTGTTCTTCTTCGGTTTCGCTACAAAATCCGGCGATGATATCACAAGAAATGCCACAATCGGGGATGATGCTGCGGATCATGCGAATTTTATCCATGTACCATTCTCGGGTGTAGTTTCTGGACATGATATCGAGCACACGGGTATTACCGCTTTGCGCTGGAAGGTGGATATAATTGCACAGGTTTTTGAATTTTGCCATGGTGTGCACCACTTTCTCGTTGATATCGCGGGGGTGGCTGGTGCTGTAGCGGATGCGCATGTGGGGCACTGCTGTGGCGCACATTTCTAGGAGATCGGCGAAATCCACAGAACTGTCTTGCTCGTCTTGGGTGAGTTTTTTGAATTCTTTTTTGGGTCCGCCGCCAAACCAGAGGTATGAATTGACGTTTTGTCCGAGCAGGGTAATTTCTTTGTAGCCTTTGTTTGAAAGGTCTAGCACTTCTCTTACGATGCTTTCTGGGTCGCGAGATCTTTCTCTACCGCGGGTAAAGGGCACTACGCAAAAACTACACATGTTGTCGCAACCGCGCATGATAGACACAAATGCGGTAACGCCATTGGAATTCAATCGTACGGGGTTAAGGTCGCCGTAAGTTTCTTCTCTGCTCAATAACACGTTGATGGCTCGGCCACCATCATCCACTTCGGCCACCAGTTTGGGTAGGTCGCGATAGCTATCCGGTCCGGCCACTACATCTACGAGTTTTTCCTCTTCGAGCAATTTTTCTTTGAGGCGTTCTGCCATGCAGCCGAGCACCCCAATGATGAGTTCTTTGTTGTGTTTTTTATTGCCTCTGAGGTGTTTCAATCTTTCTCTTATGCGTTGTTCGGCATTGTCGCGAATGGCGCAGGTATTGAGAAAAATGACATCGGCATCGAGTTCGTCGTTGGTTGAAGCGAAGCCATGTTCACCCATGATGGAGGCGATGATTTCGCTATCGCTAAAATTCATGGCACATCCATAGCTTTCGATATAAAGCTTTCTAGAGGCTGTGGTGGTGGGTGTAATGATGACTTCTGACATATTGTAACTACAAAAATACGGGCTTTTTTGTTTCTTTGCAGTGAATGAGACATTTCAACACCTTGATTTTGCTTGCCTTTGTGGCTACAGCGGGTATGGTTTCGGGCCAAACCAAGGATTCTGACAAAGGACAATTTTCTGGTAATTTGCTGATGAACTATCAGAAGTATTTGCGTGACGACAGCATCGGGGCGAATACCAAGGTATATAAGGAGAACACGGCCAGCGCGGATGCGTGGTTGTTTATGCAATACAGGATGAAGGGTTATTCTTTCATTGTTCGATACGATGCGTTCAACAATTCGCCATTGTTGGATCCCCAGGATGCTTATACCGATCACGGCATTGGCTTTTGGCAGGTGAGTAAATCGATTGATAAATTGGACATCACGATGGGGTCTTTTTACGATCAATTTGGGACGGGCGTTTTATTCAGGAGTTATGAGCAGAGGCAGATTGGGATTGACTATGCCATGCAGGGCATGCGGCTGAAGTACAACATCAACGACAAGTGGGCGATCAAGGGATTTGCGGGCAATCAGAAGGGGAATATCAAAAATCGTTTTGGATTTGCCAAGCAGGTGATCAGTGGTTTGAACATAGAGGGTGGTATTCCGGTGGGTAAGATGAGCAAGTACGGGGATTTGAGCGTGGGTGCATCGGCCATCAATCGGAGTTTGGATCGCGAGACGATGGACCGTTTGGTGGGAACGATCAATACGTATAATTTGGCGGATCGATTTTATCCCAAGTACAACATGTATGGGTTTAATGCGTATTTCGGCTACAACATCGGAAATTTTAGTTGGAATGTGGAGGGCAATGTGAAGACGCCTGAAGCCATTTTGGGTATGAACGATCGCTTCAAGCTTGCAGGAGGCAATGTTTTGTATACTTCGTTGAGTTGGGGTAAGGGTGGATGGAGCTTGGGTAAGCAAAAGGCATCGATTGGTTTGAATTTGCAGGCGAGGCACGTAGATAATTTTGCTTTTCGCACGGCGCCTACGGAGGCTTTGTTGAATGGTTTGGTGAGTTATTTGCCTTCAATGACCCGGCAGAACACGTATCGTTTATTGAGCAGATACAACGCACCGGGTCAAGAATTGGGTGAAGATGGTATTCAGGGTGAAGTGGAATTTAAACCGCGCAAGGGAACCCAGATTTTCTTCAATGCGAGTTATGTGCAAACCTTGGCGAGCAATGGCAAGTTGAATGCTGTGACGGGCGCTATGGAAGCGGAGAAATTGTTCAGTGAAAACTATTTGGAGGTGGTTCAGAAATTGGGTAAACACGATAATTTGAAATTGGGTATACAGCAGATTCACTACAATCAAACGCGTTACGAGGATGAACCAGAGTATGTTCCTGTGAAAACTTTCACGCCTTTTGGTGAGTGGCTACATACCATGGAACATGGCAAGAGTTTGCGGGTGGAATGGCAGTATTTAAGCACGAAAAACGACCAAGGTTCATTTGCCAATTTGATGGTTGAATATTGGGCTACCAAGCAGTTGAGCATTGCTGTGGGCGATATGGTAAATGTGATTCCACACCGTTATGAGCGCATGATTATTGCCGATAAAGTGTTGCATTATCCCACAGTATTTATTGGATATACGGAGAAGAACACTGTGTTCACGTTGGCTTATTTGAAGCAACAACAAGGGGTGAACTGTTCGGGTGGTATTTGTAGGGAGGAGCCCGCGTTCAGTGGCATTCGCTTCACTGTGAGCAGCAATTTTTAAAGCCACCGCGATAGTTATTTCCTTTTTTGGAGGCCATCATCGACTTCCTTTCTCGGGAAATGGGCGCTTGTGCTCTACTTCGAAGGGAAGTAGATGGGCGCGATTTCATTCGCTATGGGTAAATTGGGGGTGAATTAAAGATCCCAGATTCGGGTGCGTCTTTCTTGGCTATAGTTTTTCACGTTCATCCAAAACGCCGCTACCAAGTATATGATGATGGGGGAACCGAGAGTGAAAAAGCTGGCATAAACGAAAGACATGCGCACGCTTTTTACGGAAATCCCCATCCATTCGCCGAGTTGACTGCAAACGCCGAATAGGGATTTTTCCAATGCGTATTTGATGAATTTCATGTGAGATCAAATATAGATAGGAACAATGATACTTTTACTTTGTTTGTTACAAACGCACGTAAAACTCTTTTAAGTAATGCGTTGCGTGGTTTGTTAGCTGTCCGTTGGTTTGATAATGGATTACATTTTGGGTGATCAGATTGGGTGCTTCCTCTGCCTTTTCTATGTTGAGTGGTGATTTTATGGCGCGGATTATGGATAGGTGTGGTGGTTTGTTCTCGGTGGCTTGTATGAAGGTGATTTCCTGAATTTGGAGGTGATTTTCGGCAAAAGTTGTTTGGATTTGGTGGATGTTTTGGTTGGGGTATAGCAGGAATAATTCCCCATTGGGATGGAGCAAACGGTTGCAATGTTTGAGTAAGTTGGGGAGAGTAAGTTCGTTGGAGTGGCGAGCCAATCGCCTCGTGGTATTTTGAGATGGCAGGTGATTTTCGAAGAAAGGGGGGTTGCAAACGATGGCGTTGTAGGGTGTGGATGGTTCCCACAATTGTGCATCGCCGATATGAAATTCTATTTGGTTCTTGAAGGGGTTGTTGTGGTTGTTTTCGATGGCTTGTTGGATGGATTGGGGATGTATGTCTATGCCTGTGAACGTTGCATCGGGGTGTTTTTGGGCGAGCATGAAACAGAGCAACCCGGTGCCAGTGCCGATATCGAGCACATGGGCGTTTTTGGGCAATTGAATCATCGCACCGAACAAACAAGCGTCGGAGGTTACGGGAAGCGCCACATCATTTTGTACGATGGTGAACTGCTTCATCGCGAAGGGCTGTCGCGGTTTGTTCATTGGACTGGAAAGATATCGGTGAGGACCAGTTCTTTGGGATGTTGATAAAAATCACATTGGTTTTGTGTGAGTGCAACGATGTGATCGCAATGATTGATAGACAGTTGTAAATCGTGGCTGCTATAAATGATGGTTTTGGATTCTGTTTTGGTAAGGTGAGAAAGCAGCTGCAAGAAATTGATTCTCGATGGGTAATCGAGGAAGGCGAGGGGTTCATCAAGCAGGATGAGTTGGCTGTCTTGGGCGAGGCATCTGGCAAGCATAACTTTTTGTTTTACGCCATCGCTGAGTGCGCCGAAGGAAGCGTTTTGTAGCTCGTGGATACCGGTTTTTTGCATGGCATTTTCCACGGCCGATAGATCGTTTTTGGAAGGATTTTTCCAGCCGGTGATAAATCTCTGTCGGCCCGAAAGCACCATTTCACTCACTTTCATTTGTTCGATGGCGGGGGGTGTGGCGAGGAGTATGCTGGAGAGGGAGGCCCGTATTTCTGGGGTGGTTTTGTGGATGTTGATTTGATTGACGGTTACTTCACCAGACAGGGGTGTTTGCAGGCCAGCGATGGTTTTTAGTAAGACGGATTTGCCAATGCCATTGGGGCCAAGGAGCAGAACGAGTTTGCCGGCATCTACACGCATTGATATGTTTTGGTGTAGTGTTACAGCCTTTTTTGCGAAGCCGGTGGAAAGGTTCTGGAGTTGAAGCATGATTTACTGATACAAAAATGCGAATTTCGGGGGGTGAATTTACAGTTAGTATTGGCCAGCCGGGAGAAAATTTCCGAGATACAGCGTTTGGCGGATGAAATTTGGCATGATCATTATGTTGAAATCATCGGACAGTCTCAAGTGGATTATATGTTGGGTCGATTTTATTCAACGGCGTCTATGGTGTCGCAAATGGAAGCGGGGCAGCGGTTTTATTGTGTGATGGATGGCGACGAAGCGTTGGGTTTTGTGGCGATTGAGCAAAAGGAGGATGGGTGTTATTTTCTGAATAAATTGTACGTAAAAACGGTGAGCCAGCGTGGGGGATTGGGCGGTTGGATATTGGGTGCGTTGGCACCGGAGATGCCGGGTTTGCGGGAGTTGAGATTGCAGGTCAACCGTCAGAATTTCAAGGCGATCAACTTTTATTTTAAAATGGGTTTTGTGATTGAATGCGTGGCGGATTTCGACATTGGCGATGGGTATTTCATGAATGACTTCGTGATGTTGAAAAAGTACTGATTTGCGAATGAATTTGGGCTGATTTTGATTAGGCTGAATGGTGGTTGATGGCCTACCTTTGCAAGGTGCTAGCACTGAATGATTTTTCTTTTGAATTTGCCGGTAGATACCTGTTTAAGAATGCCTCTTGGCACATCAAGCCCAGTGAAAAAATTGGGTTGGTGGGTTTGAATGGTACGGGTAAATCTACCTTGTTGCGATTGATTTCTGGCGATTACGAATTGCGAGAGGGAACACTTTCTAAACCATCCGATTTGCGGATTGGGTTTTTGAATCAGGATTTGTTGAGTATGGATGTTGGCGATTGTGTTCGGGACGTGGTTTTGGGTGGCAGGGAAGATTTGGTGTATTTGGAATCAGAAATTGATCGATTGATTAAAATCATCGAGATTGAGTACGACGATGTTACGATGCAGCGTTTGGCAGATTCCCAGGAGCGTTTTGGCGCATTGGGTGGCTATGAATGGCATGCCGAGGGCGATAAAATTTTGGAAGGTTTGGGATTTCCCACGAGCAGTTTGGACCGTCCGTTGAGGGAATTTTCTGGTGGATGGCGGATGCGCGCGATGTTGGGGAAATTGTTGTTGCAGGCCCCTGATTTGTTGTTGTTGGATGAGCCTACGAACCACTTGGATTTACCCACGATTCAGTGGTTGGAGGATTACTTGGCCAATTATGAAGGGACATATGTGATTGTATCTCACGATCCGTATTTCTTGGATAGAACGGTGAATCGAATAGCGGAGGTAGCTCACCAGCAGGTTTTTCATTACAAGGGCAATTACAACGAGTTTTTGGAGCAGAAGGAGGAAAGAGATGCTTTGATGATGCGGAAGTACGAAAATCAGCAAGACTATATCCGTCAGCAAATGAAATTCATTTCCAGATTTAGGGCCAAGGCGAGCAAGGCCACTGCGGTGCAGAGCAGGGTGAAAATGCTGGATAAAATTGAAAAGATTGAGGTTAGGCAGGATGAGCGCAAAGATTTCGACATTCGTTTTAACATCCGGGTAACTCCGGGTAAGGTGATAGCGGATTTGAAGGATGTGACGAAATCGTATGGTGATTTAGAAATTTTAAAAACATCTCAGGCGCAAATTTTGCGGGGCGATAAAATTGCTTTGGTGGGTGCCAACGGAAAGGGGAAATCAACGGTATTGAGGATGGTGCATGGATCTGAGCCTGCTGGTGGTATCATTGAGCAAGGCTGGAATGTGGAATCTGCATTTTTTGCCCAGCACCAGTTGGAGGCCTTGAATTTGAAGAATGATTTGTTGAATGAATTGGCCACGGTGAGCGCCGAATACACAGATTGGGAGTTGAGGACGGTATTGGGTTGTTTCTTGTTCACCGGCGATGAGGTATTTAAAAAGGTTAAGGTATTGAGTGGTGGTGAAAAATCGAGGTTGGCTTTGGCCAAAACACTGATCACCCAATCCAATTTTTTGCTATTGGATGAGCCCACGAACCACTTGGATATGTTTAGCACCGCGGTGTTGGCAGAATCATTGATTGACTATGCGGGTAGCTGCTTGTTTGTATCGCACGACAGAACCTTCATTAGTAAGGTGGCCAATAAAATTTGGTGGATTGAAGATGGCTATTTGAAAGAATATCCGGGCACATTTGAGGAGTACAATGAATGGAATTCGCAGCGTGTGGCTGAAGATATGCGTTTGGCGAAGCTCGATGATGGCAAAAAGAAATCGGCTTCTGCGGCGGCGGTGACTGCCAATAAGCCCAATGCTTCAGTTGGTGCTGTAGCTGCTGTTAATGCCAGTGGTAAATCGTACAGTAAAAACGAGATCAAAAAGGTGGAGGATGCCATGAATTTGAAGGAGCAGGAAATGAACGCTTTGGCGGAAGAAAAAACGGCCCTTGAGGTACAGTTGCATTCGCCTGACGTGGCAAGTTCTTTTGAGAAGGTGGCGAGAATTACAGAGTCTTATGAGTCAGTGAATGCGGCACATGCCATGGCGAAAGCGGCTTATGAAAAGTTGTTTGAAGAGTGGATGATGATGCAAGATTCTTGATTTGGCCCTGAATTTGTTAAGTTTGTTTCGATGAGAACGAAAATTGGTTTGCTGTGCTTGGTATTTATGGCTTGTACGTGTTTGCTAAAGGCAAATACAGACAGTTCTTTGCGTTACAGCAATGCCATTTACGAATCAGATGTAAGAACGGTTCGGTTCTATCAAAAAAGCAGTGGTTTTGCGTTTCCGATTTTGACTTTGGGCGGACAGGATGGGTTGATATTGGAATTCGATCAAATTCGCAGCGAGCGTGATTTTTACCAGATTACGATGATTCATTGCGATGCAAATTGGCGTCCCAGCGGATTGTCGCGCACGCAAACGTTGGAGGGCATGGGTTACGATAACATTGAGAATGCCAGTTTCAGTAACGGCACTTTGATGCAATACACGCATTATTCGGTGGATGTGCCAGGTGAACAAACTCGGCCCAAGTTATCGGGGAATTACTTGTTGGTTGTATATCGGAATTTCAACGAATCGGATATCGTTTTATCGCGCAGAATGATGGTTTTACAATCCCAGGGTGCGGTGAATATGGTGTTATCGCAAAGCAAGCAAGTAGAGCTGAGAAGCACGCATCAGCAGGTGAATTTCAATTTTACGAAGAACGATGCCTACTTCATGCCAAATGCCATGCAGGATGTGAAGGCGGTGGTGTTGCGCAATGGTGAGTGGATGTTTGGCATCGATGACTTGAAGCCCATGTTTATTGTAGGGAATGAGTTGCAGTATAACCATCAGCTTGGCAATCAGGTGGATGGGATGAATCAATATAGGTTTTTTGATATACGCAGTTTTCGGAGTTCTACGGCGGGGGTAAGACAGCGGTTAAACATTGCCAATCAGAAGCATGTGATATTGGTGAACGACAAATCACGGAGATTTGAGCGGTACTTCAATTGGGCGGATTACAATGGTAGGGTTTTGTACGATAACAAAGACTTGCCCATGCCAGCGGGTACTGCATTTGAGAGTGATTATTGCTTTGTGCATTTTTCGGTGCAGGCCGATGCTGAATTAAAGGAGTCGGTATATGTATACGGTGAGATGAGTGATTGGCGGATATTGGAATCGCATCGGATGTACTTTAACCCTGATACCCGGGCCTATGAGGCGGTGGTGCCATTGAAACAGGGGTATTACAATTATGTTTTTGGTGTAAAAGATGAATCAACTGGGTTGTTGGATTTTTCGATGTTTGAAGGGCAACACAGTGAAACGGAAAATAATTACATGGTATTGATTTACCACAAGAATCCGGGGATGGGGTATGATGAGTTGATTGGTTACGGATTGAAAAACTCCACTTCCTTGAAGTAAGGTTGGTGGGTTTGGGCATTGATTGCCTAATGACCGCTTGTGATTTTTAGGGTGCTTGGGTTGGTTAACCGTTTCCAAGCGGATAGAGATTTTACTTGATATAAATAAAGTCCATTGTATGTATGTCCGAGTTTTTGCGACTGGGCAAATCGAGTTGGGATGTTGAGGCTATCGATGAGAAACAAGAATGGGAGCTGTTTGGGTGTGATGCGAGAGACGAAGTATCGCGGTTTTGCGGCATTGTATGGAAAGTGTTGGGGGTAAAATTCAAAGCCGTATTGCCAATCTTGGGGGTGTGGGGATTGTGCAAGCCAATAATTGGCGATGGGTTCACCGAGTATATCACCGCTGGGGATTGCGTTGAGGTTTTTGTTGAGGAATTGGATGGCGGTGTGTGGGTTGCGTTGGTTGCGTTGAAGTATGGCTGCTGAGTTTCGGAGCGTCCACGGTGTGATGAGGGAAACAACAAAAATTAGGGATAAGGCGGGTTTGATCCAACGGTTTTTGGGGTTCCAAGCAAGGTTGGGTTTGTAGTTTTGGAGATATACAGCGATTACGAGGAGTCCGAGGAGGTGCTGAACGGGGTAATATCGGTGTTGGGGCGTAAGAAAAAGGGCTGTGGGGACAGCGAAAGCCAGATAAATGAGGGGGATCAATGAGGATTTCGAGAGATTTGATTTCGCAGCAAGGTTTGTAAAGAGCAGTCTTAGTGCGGCAATCCAATAGAGAAGGTGCAAGAAAAAGGTGTAGGGCTGTTCGAGGGTATAGGGAACGAATCTACCAATAAAAAAACCATAGAGGTTGGCGCCTGGGGATGCACCGCTGTGGTCTTCGGCTTGCATAAACAGCTGGGCTTTTAAATCATGGAGTTCTGGTTTTACTGTGAGCCAAAAAATGAAAATCGGTGCCAATAGGCTGGCAAGGAACATGAATCCATGGCGCAAAGTTGTGGGTGTTTTGAATTGAGCCAAGTGATTCATTAGCAATAACATGGCGATTAAAACCAAGGGCCACGTATATAAATGTGCGATGGACAAGGATCCGAGGCACAATCCCAATACGAGGGTTTTGAATGCACTGTGTTGCTGAAAACTGTTATATGCGGTGGTTGTAAAGGTGATTAGAAGGAGCAATATGGGTGTTTCTACGCGAAGGCTTCGGGCAATTTCACCGGTGGATTTATCGAACAGAAAAAGGGCGGTGATGAGCAAGGCGAGTGATTGTAAAACGCTTTGGGAATAGGGGTTGTGGGGTTGTTTGTTGGTGGATGGGGCGGCAAGGATTTGCAGTACAAATCGATGGAGTAAAACTGCGGTGATGAGGTGGAAAATCAAAAAAGGCAATCGAACGATGAAGGGGGATTTGCCGAGATAGAGCCAGATGCAATGCCATGCTTCGAGCAGCGGGGGATAGCTCAGGAATTTGATGTCGGCGCCTGGGTTTGGCCAGAGGGGAGAGCGATAAAATCCGGTATTGTGCCAAACAAGGGCGGGGTCTAGATTTTGAATTTCATCGTTCCAAGCGATGGGCAGTCGGTCTAGGTTAAACAGTGCAATGGCTGCATAAATGAGCAGCAGGAAATAGACGGTGTTTTTGGCATTCCACGGGGGCGAAGGGCTTTTCATAGACAGAATTCGATCGCGGGCTGTGGATGGGGGGATTATTCGAACCGGATGAGTACGAAATTTTTGTCAACGGCTTGCCCTTTGTTTACATGAATGGATGCAATGGTTCCGGCCGTAGGGGATTTGATGGCATTTTCCATTTTCATGGCCTCGAGGGTAAGGATTTTTTCGCCCATTTCAACGGTTTGACCAACAGCCACTAAAACGTCCAAAACCAAGCCTGGCATAGGTGCTTTCACCTCAGATATTTTGGCTACCATGGCATTTTCCAAGCCCATCGATTTGAGGAGTTCGTCCATGGGTTCGGTGATTTTGGCGATGTATTTTTGGTTGTTGTAAAGCAGTGTAACGGTTTTTGCTGTTTTATCAACCGCTAGGCATCGAACTTGAATGGTTTGCGAGGGTGTTTGCAGTAACAATGTGCTACTGTTCAGGGCCAATCGATTGATTGAGGCACCGTTGGGGATTACAAATTGGTTGTTTTCCTTGATGAATTCGGTGGTATTGTCTTGAATTGTTACCTTCATGATTAAACGTTTCTGTCGATGACAAAATTGACGAGGTGTTGTAGGGTTTGTTTGTGCTCTTTGTTGGCGGGAATGGATTCCAATATTTCAAAGGCGCGGTCGCGGAATTCGTTCATTTTGATGCGGGCGTAAGACATGCCACCATGGATGGTAATGAATTCAACCACATCGGCAATTTTCTGTTTGTCGTTCACATTGCTTCTCATGAGTTTTTTGATTTTTTTCACATCGCTGGGGGCAGCTTTAGAGAAGGCGTGAATGATGGGGAGGGTCAATTTTTTGTCTTTGATATCGAGGCCGGCGGGTTTGCCAGATTTGTTATCGCCAAAATCGAAAAGATCGTCGCGGATTTGGAATGCCAAACCGATGGATTCTCCAAACTGACGCATTTTTTTCTGTATTTCGGTATCTTGGGTGGTGGAGGCGGCGCCCATTTCGCAGCAAGATGCAATGAGTGAGGCTGTTTTTTGTTTGATGATTTGAAAGTAGACCTCTTCGGTGGCATTCATGAAGCGGGCTCTTTCGAGTTGCAGCAATTCTCCTTCGCTCATATCGCGCACGGCGTTGGAAACAATTTCGAGCATATCGAAATCGCGGTGTTCTACAGCCAAAAGCAGGCCTCGGGAGAGCAAATAATCGCCCACGAGCACGGCAATTTTATTTTTCCAAAGCGCGTTGATGGAGAAGAATCCTCGGCGCTGGAAGCTATCGTCGACCACATCGTCATGCACCAAAGTGGCGGTGTGAAGCAGTTCTACGAGAGAGGCTCCGCGGTAGGTTCTTATGTTGATATCGCCGAAAAGTTTGGCTGAATACATCACAAAGAGGGGGCGAATTTGTTTGCCTTTTCTCTTCACGATGTAGGTCATGATGGTATCGAGCAATGGCACACGCGTTTTCATGCTCTGTTTGAACATGACTTCGAATGCGGTAAGTTCCTTTTCGATGGGTTTTTTGATGGCGTCTAACGACAGGCTCATGACTTGATTGCGAAGGTAATATTTTCTTTGGGTGTAATGAATATTTGGCTGTAATTTGCTGATATGATTCAGCGGCTATGTATTATGATGTTGGTATTGGGGGCGATGGGTTGCGGTATTATCGCTAAGAAAGACAGGGATATGAAAACAAGCGACAAATTGGATAAACCGCGATATGGCGGGGGTATTGGGATTGT
>JGI24768J34885_10000082_pt1 | contig 24126 bp, 21 predicted proteins | sample LakOntMetagenome_FD_34885 | JGI IMG/M metagenome (IMG submission 34885) | reverse complement strand
TTGAATCCCGAATTGCGGGTGGATCGACTCATGGAGCAGATGAAAAAAGATTTGCGGTTGAGTGAAATGCCCAAGCACATTGAGTGTTTTGATAACTCGAATTTTCAAGGAACCTATCCCGTGAGTGCTTGCGTGGTGTTTAAAAATGGCAAGCCCGCGAAGAACGAGTACCGACATTTTAACGTGCGCACTGTGGAAGGGCCAGATGATTTCGCCACAATGAAAGAGGCACTCACCCGCAGGTATACCCGATTGTTGGAGGAGGAAAAGCCTTTGCCGCAGCTCATCGTGGTGGATGGGGGTAAAGGACAGCTCAGCGCCGCCGTGGAAGCACTCAAAGCCATCGGTGTGTATGGCAAATTGGCCGTGGTGGGTATCGCCAAGCGTTTGGAAGAAATTTATTATCCGGGCGATCCTCTGCCGATGTATATCGATAAGAAGTCGGAAACGTTGAAAGTGATTCAACACATGCGCGATGAGGCGCACCGTTTTGGTATTACGCATCACAGAAGTAGGCGCGATAAAGGCACATTGCGAACGGCGCTCACGGAAGTTCCGGGAGTGGGGGATGAAACGGCGCGTGTGCTGCTGAAGCATTTTAAGAGTGTGACTCGGGTGAAGGAGGCCAGTGTGGAGACCCTTTCGGGTGTAGTTGGCGTGGCCAAAGCCAAGATCATTGTGAATTTTTATCAGGGCGATGGGGTTGCTGGCGAGGAAGTGGACGATGGATTTATTTTGTAGTAATTGTTTGATATGCAGTTGAATAAAAATACATACCTACTCGAATGTTTGCTTGAAAAAGCGAAGAATTCTGAATTTGCGTGTATTTTATTGAGCAATGGGTTCTCGGATCCGTACGGTGAGGTAGATTGCTTGGCGGGATTTGGGGTTGAGGAGCGATTTTCGGATTTGTCTTTGGTGGATTTGCATTCTCCAGTTCCTTTGTTGGGGTATGTGTCTTACGATTACAAGAATTTTATCGAGCCCATTTTGGAAAGCCCCACGCCGCGATTGGGTGAATTTGATGATGTATGTTTCGTTCAACCCAAAGAGTGGGTGTTGGTTGGTAGAAGTGGAGAATTGCAGGGAACCTCAGCGCTGTTGGAAGCCATGGCCACTGCTGAGCGGACAGGAAACGCGGATACATTGGCTAAGGCTGGGGATTTGGCTGGTAACGATTTGATTGATAGTGTTTTGGCAACGGGCTTGGTTGGGCGGAATTTGGCTGGAAACGATTTAGCAGCGGTGAAGTGGCAAGCAAAAACCACTCAATCCCAGTACTTGGAGAACATCGAAGCGATCAAGAAACACATCGTGGATGGGGATTTTTATGAAATGAATCACTGCATCGCCTTTACAGCTCAATCAGAGATCAACCCCTATGAAGCATTTTTGGCATTAAATGCAACTGCTCCGGCGCCTTTTGCGAGTTTCGTAAAAGATGGCGACCGATATTTGTTGTGTGCCAGTCCAGANCGTTTTATCGGACTGAAAAACGGTACTTTATATTCCCANCCCATCAAAGGAACCCGCAAGCGTGTCCATGGTGAAGGGGATTCTGAACTGGTCAATGCATTGAGAAATTCAGAAAAGGATCGGGCAGAAAATGTGATGATTGTTGATTTGGTTCGCAACGATATGTCCAGGGTTTGCGAGGCGGGGAGTGTGGTTGTGCCAGAGTTGTGTGAGGTGTATACGTTTTCACATGTGCATCAACTCATTTCTACGGTGGAAGGTCGGTTGAAACCAGGCATGGGTCTGAAAGACATTCTACATGCTACATTTCCTATGGGCAGCATGACTGGGGCGCCGAAAATCGCGGTAATGCAGCACACTGAGGGGCTAGAGAATTTCTCTCGGGGTTTGTATAGCGGTACTGTAGGCTATGTGTGGAATGGGAACATGGACCTCAACGTGGTGATTCGGTCGCTGTTATACCAATCCAAAACGCATGAACTGCAATATGCGGTGGGCGGGGCGATCACTTATGACAGTGTTGCGGAAGAAGAGTATCAAGAATGCTTGGACAAGGCGGAAACGGTACTGTCGATATTTCCACAGTAAACGCTCAGCGTTATCGGAGGTTATGGCTCAAACTTGTAGCCAACACCTTTTACGGTGTAGATGAATTTGTCGTCCAGTTTCTCCCTGATTTTGCGAACGTGCACGTCGATGGTTCTGTCTACCACGAGTACTTCATTGCCCCAAACGTTTTCGAGGATTTCATCGCGGCTAAAAACGCGACCTGGGCGAGACGCCAAGAAGGCCAACAATTCAAACTCTTTTCTGGGTAACTGCAAGGATTTACCATTGTATTCAACCACAAAACGCTCACGATCGATTTGGATTGTTTCGAAATCGTATTTTTCAGGTTCTTGGTTTTGGATGGCGTTTCCTCTACGGAGGATGGCTTTTACTCTACTCAACAGAACACGGTTTCTGACAGGTTTTGCGATGTAATCATCCGCACCTGCTTCAAAGCCTGCCAATTCAGCGAACTCTTCGCTTCGGGCTGTGAGGAAAATGACGGGGATGTTCTTGGTGTCGGGGTTGTCTTTGAGCTGTCTGCAAGCTTCCATGCCGTCCATCACCGGCATCATGACGTCCATGATGATGATTTCGGGCTTGACTTTCCGCGCTTGTTCTATGGCTTGAGCGCCATTGGCTGCAACGTGCACTTCGAAGCCTTCTTTGGCCAACGAATGCCGAATGAGTTCGAGTATATCTTGCTCATCATCAACCACTAAAACTTTAGGCATTCCTTTAATCATTATGTTACAAAGGAATTGATTTGATGTTAATTATCAACTCGCTTTGTATTAAGTTTATATTATCTAAACCTCACGATAAGGTTGGGAAGGTGGGGGTTGTTGGGATGGCTTACTGTCCGTTGAAAATTTCGGCCAATTTGGCTTCCAATTCTTCGCCTCTCAAACCTTTCGCAATGATCTTTCCCGCTGGGTCTAATAGATAGGTAGCAGGGATCGATTTTACATTATAGGTTTGTCCGGCAGAGCTGCTCCAACCTTTCAAATCGCTCACGTGTTTCCATGTGAGTCCGTCTGCTTCAATTGCTTTTTTCCAACGCAAAGGATCTTGATCCAACGACACGCCGTAGATTTCAAAACCTTTGTCTTTGTATTTGTTATACATGGCCACGTTGTTGGGGTTTTCTTTTCTACAAGGTCCACACCAGCTGGCCCAAAAATCGATCAGCACATATTTTCCACGCAGAGAACTGAGCGATAAATTGCCGCCTTCGGGTTGTGCCAAATTGATTTCAGGAGCTACACCGCCGATCATCAAACGCGCTTCTTCGTTGTAACGCTGCACGATCATTTGAGTGTATTTGCTATCGGGGTTGGCTTTGGTGGCTGCATCTTTTGCCGCGGTAAGCAACTCGATGGTGGGCTCTTGAACCACGTTGAACTGCAATATGAAAAAGGGAATGAAACTCGAAGGTCTGGATTGCGCAAATTTCAACATGGCATTGCCTCTTTCTGTCATGGTGGCGTAATATTCCCCCTGCAGTTTGCTCATCCTTTGATACCCGGCGTCTGTGTTGGGATTGAGGGCGCTGGCCTCCGCTTCTAAGGTTTTGATTCGATTCACAAAGCCTTCGTTGAGTTTGAGCAAATCTTTCAAGGCAACACTTTCGTCGATGTTTTTTCCAGTTAAACTATAAACAACCCCGCTGGCTGTGGCGTCGGCTATGACATTGATTTCTGTGGTATTGTCCAATGCGAGATAGACCATTTGTTTATCGGCCACGCTGAGGGCACAAAAAATCAGTTCCTTGGTATTTCCTTTGAGTGTGAAATCTCCTTTTTTATCGGTTTTTATACTGTCGATGAAAATGAGGTTTTCAGGCGTCATTTCATACAGCGTCACCACTTGATTGGGTTTGTTCTTGAGATTCCCTTTCACGATATAACCTTCATTGGCCATCACCAACGATGAGTTTCTGGGTGTAATGAGGTCGGTAAACCAAGCGTTGAAATCTTTTTTCACCTTTTCGGCATTCAAGTCAGAGCATTGAACCAAAGTGAGAGAGAGGGCCAACAAGCCCAAAGAGCGTAGAGTACTTTTCATCGTGCGCATGTTTTCCAAAGATAGCAAAAATCGGCCCAAAATTTATTCGGGGGTATTTTCAGTTGGGGTGATGGATGCTTTTTTGCTGTCCCATACCGCTTCAAATTCGTGGGGTGTTACCGAATTTTCTATGCGATGTTCGCCAATTTGGGTTCTTACCAGCCTCGATAAGTAGCCCCCAGATTGCAGTGCCTTGCCAAAATCGAAGGCCAGAGATCGGATGTAGGTGCCTTTGCTGCATTTTACACGAAAATCTACTTCGGGCAATTCAATGCGGGTGATTTCGAATTCGTAAATGCTGATAATTCTCGACTTTAAAACGGTTGTATCGCCCTGTCTGGCCAATGTATATGCCCTTTTTCCATCTACCTTGAGTGCCGAGAACAAGGGTGGGATTTGCTCAATGGGTCCCATGAACTGAGCGGTTGTGGTGTGAATCATTTCTGGGGTGATGTGCGATACCGGAAATGTGGCATTGGGCTCCGTTTCCATATCATAACTCGGGGTGGTTGCCCCCAATACAATGGTGCCTTCGTATTCTTTTTCAGCGTCTTGTATGGCTTGAATGCCTTTGGTCTGTTGTTCCGTGCAGATGATTAAAAGCCCGCTAGCCAATGGATCTAGTGTGCCCGCATGTCCCACTTTTTTCGCTTTGGTTACATACTTGATCTTTTTTACAGCCTGAAACGATGACCAGCCATAAGGTTTGTTGATGAGCAATATTTCGCCCTTGGCGCGCGCATTGGGATTGAGGTTTTCCTTCATCAGCCGGTTATTGAATGATGAATTTGAAGGATTGCGTGTCGTTTTGGGCTGACCACTGTCCTTTTACTAATTGTAAACGCAAAACATAGGTCCCTTTGGGCAATCCCAGTGTGTGCAGCGCATAGCGATGTGTTCCGGGTTCCAGGTTTAGCGGGAAAGTTTGGGTTGCCGCGATGGCTTGACTTTGGGCGGCACTGGGCGATTTTGCGCCGATCAATCGACCGTTCATATCAAACACTTGGGCCACAATTTCGCTGTGTGTGCTATTTTGTATTTCGATTTGCAAATTTTCTGTGGTGGGAATGGGGAATACCCTTACATCGGCAATGGGGTTGTTGTAAACCGTGTCTTTCAATTGTACTTTGGCCACATAGGCGTGCATGTTGTTTTGCTTGCCCCAAGAGCCCACCAAATAGAAAACACCCGTTTCATTGAATTTGGCTTGGATGCCTTCGTAATCGCCCCAGCGCTGTTCGGATGGTTTGATAAAGGTGTAATTGATCACTGATTGTCCTTTTTTAAGGATTTGATAATCGCTGTATTCGCCGTAGCGATTGATGTAAAATGCACCGGTTCCGGGATAGTGTTTGGCGCCCGAAAAAACGGTTGTGACCATCATAGAAGGGTCTATGGGATCTGTTTCATTGGCGGGTTCTTTTCCAGCCGCGGCCACTGCGGGGTAACCGAAGTCTAGGCTATCGTTGCTGAATAATTGGGCCTTAATGCTCGCGCCACCTTGGTTCCAAGCGGGTAAATTGGGCGCGGTTTTGCCACTGGGGTAAGTGATGTTGTATAAACTTCCGTGCATTACGTGGACTTGCATGGTTTTAAAATTCATGCAATTTTGGAAATAATGCAGTTGATTGCCCATTCTCACGCCACTCAGNGCACGGGCATCATTGGTTCTCAATCGGAATGCGGTATCGGGCAATATCGCACTGGCAGGAAATCCGTATTTGATCGGACTTTTAAATACGCCCAATTCGTAACTCGCTTTTCCGCTTCGCAAGGTATTGGTGATGCGATGCACAAACACAGTGTCGTTTTCTTCGGCATAAGGCCTCACGCTCACGAAATAATTGTCGGTGCCATTGGGCATCGGGCCGTTTTGAAGCGCACAAATACTCCAAATCGACACCCCATCATATTTGATGTTGTTGAAGAAATTTTTATTCAGGGTATCGCCGCGATAGCCATCGTCTTTGTTCAATTGCCAGATCACGGCCTCCACGAAACCTTCCTCCCATGAACTGCCGTTGTGTAAAAGATTCACCGTGAAGAACATATCTTCCTTGGTTTGACTTACGATGGGGTAATCGCTCCAAACAGAGTCTTGGATGGGCGTTCCGGGTATTTTGTATACGTTCCAGGGTTTTGCTGGGTCGTTTGTGGTAGAGAATCCCACCACAATGAAACTTGTTTTGTCTGTGGTGCCGTGCATGTAAACCACAATGTAGCGATCGGTGTAAGGGTCGTACAATACACGTGGATCATACGTACGATTCAGCGTGGGTATGGGGTCTTTTTTGATGTTGGGGTTGAGGGCGAAGTTCTCCAGCGTAAAGGCCTTGATCACTTTTCCAGTGTCGTTATGAACGCGAATGACCGTATTCATCACACTCACAATTTTGCCATCATTTCCCACAGCGATGTGGTTGTCGTTGGGCGTGCCTGCCCCCGGAGGGATGTCGGTGCCTTTGATCACGTCTGTGGTGATGGTACTTGTCGAAGTGGGTTTGTCGTTCAGTATGCCCCTTTGTTCGATGTTCTTTGACTGCAGCAGGGCGGTTCTTTTCGCATCGATTTTCTTGCGCAGTTCGTCTTTGATACCTGAGGGCATGGGCATTTCGCCGGCTTCATCGATGGGGAGTAGCCAACTATTGGGGGCCGTTGCGGGATCGAAAACGTGCGATAGGGGTGTTTTGTGATTGCGCAGTATGTCAACGGATGATTTGCCGTTGATGATGGTTGATGAGCTGGGTTGGCTTGCCGATTGGGCAGCGGCAAATGAAAATTGGATGAGGGTGAGCAGTAAAACCAGGCGGTGTTTCATTGAGTGCAATTTACGGCACAAATTTCAAACGCCAATGGGTAAGAGGCTTTACCAAGCGTTGACTTCCATTTCCAATTGAATCCCAAACCGATTGAAGATATCGTTTTGAATGTCGTGAGCCAGTTGGATGATTTCTTTTCCGTTGCCGCCGCCGTAATTCACGAGCACCAAGGCTTGTTTGGCATGAACGCCAATTGCACCTCTTCGGTATCCTTTCCATCCGGCCTTTTCGATGAGCCATCCCGCTGGGACCTTAGTACGTCCTTCACCTGCGGGGAAAGTTTTGATATCGGGGTATTGGGCGGTTAATGCAGGGATGATTTGGCTATCAACCACGGGGTTTTTGAAAAAGCTGCCGCAATTGCCAATTTCGGCGGGGTTGGGCAATTTGCTCTGCCTGATGTGAATCACGGCATTGCTGATGTCGCGAATGCTGGGCTCAGAAATACCCCATCCATCGAGGGTGGCCTGAATATCGCCATATTGGGTTTTGATCACCGGTTGTTTGCTCAATTTGAATTGAACCGCCGTGATAAAATACTGCCCTTTTTTCTCGCTTTTGAATACACTGTCGCGATAGCCGAAAGCACAATCTGAGTGATACAGCGTATGAAATGTTCCCGTTGGGATGTGAAACGCGGTGAGTGCATGAAAGGTGTCCTTGATTTCAACGCCGTACGCGCCGATGTTTTGAATGGGCGATGCACCCACTGTACCGGGGATCAGACTGAGATTTTCCAATCCGCCCCAACCTTTTTCAAGGGTGTACAATACGGTCTCGTGCCAATTTTCGCCACCGCCAAATTCCACGATCACGCAATCTGGGTTTTCCTCAATGATGGTGCAACCTTTAATGCGATTGTGCAACAGCAATCCCGAGAAATCTTGCGTGAAGGTGATGTTGCTGCCACCGCCCAAAATGCCAAATGGCTGTTTCTCGAAGGCTTGTTCTTGAAACAAAGCGGTGAGGTCTTCGGGTGATTCGATGGGTAAATATTGGTGCGCAACGACATCAAATCCAAAGGTGTTGAATGCCTTTAACGATTGGTTTTGTGTGTGGGATGGTTGGGTCACGGTCCGCAAATTTTGGTGTTGTAAAATGGGTTTAAAGCAATACAAACGCAAAGTACGATGGTTTTGGATTAACTTTGACAGAACTTATAATTTTATGAAAGTAAGAAGTTTTGTGGTAGCTGCCTTTTTGGTTTTGGGTATTTCCAATGCAAAAGCGCAAGGCTGTGTGGCTGTGCGTGGGTTTGGCGGTTGCGGCGTTGCGGGAGGCTCGGGCCTTGCCCTCGCCCCAAAACAATGGCAAGTAGGTGCCAATTATCGATATTTTAAATCGTTCCGTCATTTCAAAGGCGATGAAGAACAATACGATCGCTTGGTAAAACAAACCCAAGTAATCAATCACTCCAATACGATGGACCTTTCTGCTTCGATGGGATTAACCCTTCGCACCCAGTTGAACGTGAGTTTGCCCGTATCGTACACCGATCGGTCGAGTTATTATGAGCATGGCGGACAAACAACCACCTTCCCTGGTGCGAGAAGAACCTCAACATCGGCCGGTATTGGCGATGCGAGAATTGGCGTAAGTACTTGGCTTTGGAATCCAGTATCGCACACAAAAAGCAATTTGATGTTGGGTGTAGGGCTGAAATTGCCCACCGGTAATTGGAATGTNCAAGACAGCTTTTACAATGTGATGGTTACGGACCCGGTTTCTGGTGNCTCATCGCGACAGACCGTTTACCGTCCGGTTGACCAAAGTATCCAGTTGGGCGATGGTGGCCTCGGCTTATCGTTGGAAATGCAGGGTTTTTGGGAAATGGCCGAAGGGTTGTACGCCTATGGAAATGCCTTTTATATTTTGAATCCTCGCGGGGTGAATGGGACGATGACCAACAGAAGAGCGAGCATTGTGGTGCCAGGGAATCCTGTGGCACAGGTTTTCACCAATGAATACATGTGTTCTGTGGCCGATCAATATGCGGCTCGACTTGGATTTTTATCTCAATCGCGGTTGCATGGACTGTCGTTTTCGTGGGGTGCGCGATTGGAAGGCGTGCCAGTGCGGGATCTTGTGGGTGAAAGTTATGGCTTTCGCAGACCGGGTTATACCATTGCTGCAGAGCCGGGTGTGACTTACATGAAAGGCAAAACCACTGTAAATTTCAACATGCCCATTGCGNTGTATCGCATTCGCAAACAATCTGTTACCGACAAAGAGGTACAGGATGCCACCGGTGTTGCCCGAAATGGGGATGCTGCTTTTGCTGATTACCTCATCTCTTTGGGTGTAACGTATCGGTTGGATGCGCCCAAACCCAAAGGCATATTAACAAAATGATAAGAAACCTTTTGTTTAATCTTTTTTATCGAAAAAATCATTTGATTCCACAAAACCTTTATTATGTTGGCGTGTTTAAATATCAATCGTCAACAAAATGGTTAATTTCTTAGTAATAATTCTGTTTTTCTTCTTCATGGAATTTGTGGCTTGGTTTTCCCACAAATACGTGATGCATGGCTTTATGTGGTTTTGGCATGAGAGCCATCACAAACCCCGAAAAGGCACCTTTGAACTGAACGATTTGTTTGGTTTTATGTTTGCCATTCCTTCGGCGTGGTTGATTGTTTTGGGTACGGAGGCGTTTGATTGGCGGTTTTTTGCCGGAATCGGCATCGCCCTATATGGTTTAGCCTATTTTTTGGTGCATGATGTGTTTGTTCACCAACGCGTAAAATGGTTGCGTGTGGCCCGCTCTCGCTATTTTAAGGCGATGCGCAGAACCCATCATTTGCATCATGAAGTGCATTCCAAAGAAGGTGCAGAAGCCTTCGGATTTTTGTTTGTTCCAAAAAGATATTTAAATAAATACGGTCGTGACTAAGTCGGTAATTGTTGTAGGTGCGGGATTGGGTGGTTTGTCAACGGCCCTCCGTTTGAGTTATAAAGGTTACCAAGTAACCATGATCGAGAAACAGGCATTGCCTGGCGGTCGTTTGCACGTGTTGAAAAAGGATGGCTTCACCTTTGATGTGGGTCCGTCGTTCTTTTCGATGAGTTATGAATTCAAAGAATTGTTCGATTCGATCGGTGAGCCCATTCCGTTTGAATTGAATGAATTGAATCCGCTGTATACAGTAAATATGGCTGGTAGCGATCGCGTATTTCAGATCTACAAGGATTTGGATCGATTGGCCAATGAATTCAAAGGCATCGAAGATGATTTCGAGAACAAAGTGCGTGGGTACCTCAAAGGAGCCAAAGAAATATTTCACGATACCGAATACAAGATCATCAAAAGGAATTTTGATAACATTGTGACCTATGCGATGAGCATGGCCACGGTGCCTTTCAAACACTTGCCAAAGATGTTTAGGACGTTTTGGGAGGAGTTGGAGCGACATTTCGAAAGCGAAGAGGTGAAAATCATTTTCTCATTGGTGGCGTTTTTCTTGGGTGCAACACCGTTTAATACCCCCAGCGTGTACAATTTGTTGAATTACACAGAGTTGGAGCACGATGGGTATTGGAATGTGAAGGGTGGTATGTACAAAATCGTGGAAGGTATCATGGGATTGCTCGAGAAAAAGGGCGTGAAAATGATCTACAACACAGAAATTATGTCGGTTCAGCACAGCGCAGGCAAAATGGTGTCGGTGACGGATGCGAACGGACAAGTGTATCGCGCAGATTTGTTTGTGATCAATGCAGATGCAGCGTGGTTTAGGGGTAAGTTTTTACAACGGGCCAAATACTCCGAGGCGAAATTGGATAAGATGGAGTGGACTTTGGCGCCTTTTACCATCTATTTGGGTGTGAAGGGTACCATCCCAGGCATTCATCACCACAATTATTTCTTGGGCGATAATTTTAGGGGCTATGCCGATACGATTTTTAGAAGCACGGTTGCTCCAGAAAAGCCCTATTACTACGTGAACGTAGCCAGCAAAAGCAATCCTGATTGCGCACCTGAAGGCTGTGAGAATTTGTTCATACTTTGCCCTGTGCCCGACATGCGCGTGAAGCCAGACTGGAGTGATTCTGGTAAGTTGGTGGAAGAGATCATTGAGGACTTGGGTAAGCGTGTGAATTTCGATATCAAAAACAATATCCTTACGCAAGTTGTTTATACGCCCATCGAGTGGCAGAAGATGTTTAACTTGTATAAGGGCAGTGGGTTAGGTCTTGCACACGGACTGAATCAAATTGGTGCATTGAGACCTGCCAACAAAGATGAAAAGCTCAGCAACGTATATTACGTGGGGGCAAGTACTCACCCCGGAACAGGTTTGCCCATTGTGGTCATCGGTTCTCGTTTGGTAACAGAAAGGATAGAAAATGAGCATTAAACTGTTTGACGAAACATCCATTGCGATGAGCCGCAAATTGGCGCTGAACTACAGCACCAGTTTTTCATTGGGCATTCGGTTGCTCTCTAAAGATTCCCGTTGGGCCGTATTCTCCATTTATGGCTTGGTGAGGGTTGCCGATGAAATTGTAGATACCTTTCACGGATACAACAAGGAGAAGATGTTGCTCGATTTCAAGGCCCAAACGTATCAAGCCATGGAAGAGGGAATTAGCACCAATCCTGTTTTGCATGCCTTTCAGTTGGCGGCCAACCAGTTTGGGATTGGAAAAGATTTGATTGAGCCGTTTTTTAAATCCATGGAGGAGGATTTGGATACGAGCGAGCACAGCGCGGAGAGTTATTCCGAATACATTTACGGNAGCGCTGAAGTAGTTGGGTTGATGTGTTTGAGGGTTTTNTGTAACGGCGATGACGANCAATACAATCATTTGGTGCCNTTTGCCCGCAGTTTGGGTGCAGCCTTCCAGAAAGTGAATTTCTTGCGCGACATTCGTTCCGATGTGGATGAGCGTGGCCGGGTATATTTCCCAGGTGTGGATTTCAATAAATTCACTGACGCCGATAAATATGAAATCATCCAGGATGTGAAAAAAGATTTTTCACACGCCTACAAGGGCATCGTTCAGTTGCCTGTGGGTTGCAGATTGGGTGTTTATACAGCCTATATCTACTACCTCAAATTGCTTGAGAAAATTGAGAGAACCACGGCCGTTGATATTCTAGAAAGCAGAATTCGTATTCCGAATTCGCAAAAAATTGCCTTGCTAGCTCAAAGTTTCGTGAAGGAAAAATGGATGAGCGCTTAACCGAAAAGCCATCCAAACACCTCGTCGATTCTACCAAAACTGTGCACCTTGATTTTGCCTGCGTGCTCTTGATTGAACTTGTTGTATTTTGATACCACAATGTCTGTGAATCCCAATTTTTCTGCTTCTGCNATGCGCTGTTCTACGCGTTGAACCGCACGTACTTCGCCACTGAGTCCNACTTCGGCGGAGAAAACGCATTTTGTAGGAAGGGGTTCGGAATAGAAACTGCTCATGATGGCAGCCATCAAACCCAAGTCCAATGCGGGGTCTTCTAAGCGCAATCCGCCAGCCAAATTCACAAATACATCTTGTTGGCCCAATTTAAATCCGCATCGTTTTTCCAATATGGCCAATAGCATATTTAGTCGTCTCAGGTCATAGCCGGTGGCCGAGCGCTGGGGCGTGCCATAAACTGCGGTACTAACAAGGGCTTGGGTTTCGAGCAATAGCGGACGAACGCCTTCTAAAACTGCGGCAATTCCAATGCCAGACAAGACTTCTTCACGCTGTGCGAGCCAGATTTCGGAAGGGTTTTTCACGCCTTTGAGTCCGGCACCGTGCATTTCGTAAATGCCCAATTCTTGCGTGCTACCAAATCGATTTTTGAGTGTTCTGATGATGCGATAGGCGTGGTGACGATCGCCTTCGAATTGTAAAACGGTATCCACCATGTGTTCCAAAATTTTGGGACCGGCGAGGTTGCCATCTTTGGTGATGTGTCCGACCAGGAAAACAGGAACGTCGTTCTCTTTTGCGAATTGCAGCAACTGTCCTGCGCACTCCCTGATTTGAGAGATACTGCCTGGGGTGGCATCGAGTTGGTCGCTGTATAGGGTTTGTATGGAATCGATGATCAACAGTTCGGGCTGATCTTTTGCGATCACATCTTTGATGTTTTCTAAGAGTGTTTCGGTGAGGATTTCGCAGCTGCTCTGGCCAAAACCCAATCTTTCGGCGCGTAATTTGATTTGCGTTTCGCTTTCTTCGCCGGATACGTATAAGGTTTTGGCGGAAGTTTGCAGGGCGATTTGTAGCAATAGGGTGCTTTTACCGATGCCGGGTTCTCCGCCGAGCAACACAACCGCGCCAGCAACCAATCCGCCGCCCAATACCAAATTGAGTTCGTCATCGGGAAGAATCAGTCGCTCACTTTGGGTGGCTTGTATGGCATGAAGGGGTTTGGGTTCGGCGATTTTCCGACCGTTTTTTTTCCATGCTGTGGTTTGTTTGGTGGGTTTGATTTCTTCTACGAAGGTGTTCCATTCGCTACAGCCCGGACATTTGCCGATCCATTTCGGACTTTCGAAGCCGCAGGTTTTACAGAAAAAAGTGGTTTTGGCTTTGGTCATTTGTTGGCTTTTTTGCGGGTACTGAAGTTTGGCGTAAACATGGGTTTTTGCCGATACACAAAGATGGGATTCTGCGGGTAAGGGTCAAACTGAAATTGGAAGAATCTATCAACAATTCATTCAGTACTTTTCAAACCCAATGGGTTCATGGTTTCGGCATCTGCTGGGGCCAGTTGGCGTTGTTGTGCGATGAATGAGGCGATTTGTTGTTTGGTTTTAGAAACAATCTAAATAAGCGTGGTAAATCGAAAAAAGTTTCGTTAATTTTGTGGTGTTATGGAAAAAAGCTTGAACGACATTGTAACCATATATGCAGAGGCTACGCCAAATCCTGAGAGCATGAAGTTTGTGGCCAACAAAATGTTGCTACCAAATGACAGTGCTGATTTTCGCAGTGCTGAAAAAGCGGAGGACGGTGGCGCATTGGTGAAAGCGTTGTTCGAGATGCCATTTGTGAAAGGGGTTTTTATCATGAATAATTTCGTGAGTATCACCAAGAATGAGGATTATGAGTGGTTTGATTTGATTCCCGATTTGCGCAACTTTTTCACGGAGTGGATCGAACAGGGAAAAGAAATCGTATCGCCAAAAACGGTTTTATCGCCCGAACAGGAAACGGAAATTGAGCGCAAAATTAGGCAGCTATTGGAAGACCATGTTCGCCCAGCGGTTGAGATGGACGGTGGAGCCATTGATTTCAAGAGTTTCGTAGATGGCGTGGTTACCGTTCAGATGAAGGGGAGCTGCAGTGGCTGTCCGAGCAGTACCATGACGTTGAAAGCGGGCATCGAAAACTTGCTGAAGCGCATGGTGCCGGAAGTGGTTGCGGTGGAAGCTGAGGCCGTTTAATAGTACATCGAATCAGGGAATTTTCCCGAGGGGCTTGGGAATCACGCATTTTTCAGACATATTTGCTAAATATCCATTGAAGGAAAGCAAATTAATATGTCAACTATAATACAAAAACCAGAGCCCAATTTTAATTCTCTGCATGAGTTTTATGTGCATGCGGCCACTGAAATTCACAGTTTGAATCACCCGGTGATGTTCGCCAAGGAAAAGGGTGTTTGGGAAAAGTATACTTACCAAGATGTGTTGGAGTGCGTTGCCCAGATTGGCGCTTGGTTTATGGAATTGGGATTGGAGAAGGGCGATCGCGTGGCGATGGTGCTCGACAATTGCCCGGAGTATTATTTCATCGACCAAACCATTCAGAAGTTGGGGTTGGTGAATGTTTCTATTTATCCTACGCTTACCCATGAGGAAACCGCCTATATCTTGAACGATAGTGGTGCGAAAGTGTTGTTTGTGGGCAATGCATTTTTGTTGAAAAAGTTTAAAAAAGTACAATCCGATTGCAATACAGTGGTGAGAGTAGTTTGTATGCCTTCTGATTTGGAGAGTGGTGGCATATTTACAGATTTTGCTTCGGTGCGGATGGAAGGACAAGCGTTGATTGAGAAGCATGCGGCTGCGGTAGAGTCGAGGTTTCAAGCGGTAGAAAAAACCGATTTGTCTACACTGATCTATACCAGTGGTACTACGGGGATGCCAAAAGGGGTGATGCTCACACATTACAACTTCATGAGCAACTGCTATGATGCCAAAGATTTGTGTCCAGCCATTACCTCTGACGATTTATATCTGAGTTTTCTGCCATTGAGTCACGTTTTTGAGCGATTGGCTACGATGTATTTGAGTACTTATATTGGTGCACAGGTGGCATTTGCGGAGAACATCGATAAGGTGGCTCAGAACATTCAGGAAATGAGGCCTACGTTGATGGCTGCGGTGCCACGTTTGTTGGAGCGGGTTCACGATAAGGTGTATAAGAGTGCTACGGAGAAGGGTGGGGCCAGTGCGAAGATTTTCTTGTGGGCATTGAAAGTGGGTGGTGAAGCGCGCGTTCGCAGGGATGAAGGTAAGATGGTTGGTCCTCTCTTGGCGATGCAAGTGGCCATAGCGGAGAAGTTGGTGTATTCCAAGATCAAAGCAAAAATGGGTGGAAGGTTGAAGATGTTTGTGAGCGGCGCGGGTGCGTTGCCCGTGCATGTGGGTGAGTTTTTTGCCAATTTGGGTATGCGTGTGCAAGAGGGTTATGGTTTGAGTGAGACCAGTCCGTTGGTTACCGTGAACGAATTCGAACGTCAGGTCTACGGCACGGTGGGTAGGGTAGCTCCCAGACAGCAGGTAGCGATTCAGAACATCGAAACGAAAGAAATTGTGGCATTGCAAACGTATGATTCATTTGAACCGAATTATCAGAGTGAGGAAGGTGAGATTTTGGTGAAAGGTCCAAACGTGATGCAAGGATATTGGAATCGTCCGGAGGCTACGGCCGAGGTGTTTGATGCGGAGGGATGGTTTCATACGGGCGACATCGGGAAGTTTGATCGCGGTTATTTGAAGATCACGGATCGATTGAAAAACATGTTGAAGACGTCTTTGGGTAAGAACATTTATCCCACACAGATCGAAAACGTGTTGTTGCGCAGTCCCAAATTGGAGCAAGTTTTCATCATTGGTGATAAGCGCGAATATTTAACGGCCATCATTCACCCGAATATGGATGAGTTGAAAACGGCGTTTGGCGGCAGAAAAGACTATTTCGAGGTGAGCGATCCGTTCATTCAGGATGAGGAGATCAAGAAATGGATGCAGGAGGATGTGAAAAAGCTGAGTGAGAATTTGGCGAAGTTTGAGCGTATCAAGGATTTCGTTGTGAAGCGTGAGCCTTTCAGTGTGGAGGCAGGCGACATGACCATTACGTTGAAGATCAAGCGCAAGGTGGTGATGGAGAAGTACGCCGATGAAATTGAAGCGATGTACGTATAACGCTTTGATGTATTGTATCAGAAAATTCTGATGTAGACATACAATATTAGGAAGAACCCCAGTTGGATAAGAAACATGGCCCCGGCCATTTTATTCCGCTGGGGTTTTGTATTTAGGTGCAATAGCAATTGAAATAGAAATGCGGCAACAAACCAAGCGATGTAGTTTTGTGTTGGGATGATGCCTTTGTGCCAATGCCAGAAATCGTAACGCATGGCTACGGGCTCTAGGAAAAAGTCATAAACGGTCATCATGGCGGCCCCCAAAAACGATGCGCCATAGGGGTTGTTGACTTTGCCGGCCAATAAGCTTGAGGTGAAGAAGATGAGGGCAGCCCAATTGAGTCCGATCAAATAGGGGACACCTTGCCACCCTCTGCCGAGGGTTTTGCCATAGTGGTAGCTACCGAATATTTTTCCGGTGGTTACGCCTGCATATTCGAGGAAAAATCCCAATGTCCCCACCGCAAGGATGATGGCCACGTGCTTGGCTTCCCATTTTTTGTGAAATATCCATGCGAAAACAAAGGCTGCGATGATGTTGTATGGGGTGAGCCAGATAAAAGTGGCGTTGAGCGATGGAACGATAAACCCGATAATGCCCACACAATAAATGATGGCAACCAGGGTAATGAAACGATTTTCTACGTTGTTCATGAAAAGGATGAATGGAATGGCAAGTTAAGTTGGGTTTGTTTGCGGTGCAAATTTAAGGTAAAGGTGTGGCTACATACTCTTCGGTATGTGTTGTTTTGGGGGTGTTTTTAGACTATTCAACAGATCTGTTACGAAAATATTCTAACATTGGCCTAACATTGGACTTAACATGGGTATTGCATTGGATTGAGATTCTGTGGGAAAGTTTTGCTGTTGATCATGCTTCAAATGGTGAAAAAAATGAAAGATTGCGGCGGTTAAATCTCACATTTTGGGTAAAATGTTAGGTTTTGTTTAATTTAAGTATCTGATTATCAACTATTTAAATATTTTCAAGTATTTTTTACATTTTTTTTATATTTTTCTTTGCAATTTGTGAATTCACATATATTTTTGCATCACACTTAATAGGAAATAAACAAAATGAAAAAAATCACTTTCGCCGTTGCCGCTTGCGCTATGTTCGCATTCGCTGCTTGTTCTAATTCAGCTGAAACTGCTGGTACTGATTCAACTGCTACTGATTCTACCGCTGTTGTAGATTCAACTGCTACTGATTCAACTGCTGCTGATTCAACTGCTACTGATTCAACTGCTGCTACTTCAACTGAAGCTGCTCACTAATCAGTTCTTAAAAAAGAAATTTAAAAAGGTGTTTGGAAACAAACACCTTTTTTTTTAACTTTGTTCTCATGAACCGCATTCTGGCACTAGTAATTTTGTTTTTTGCACTCGCTACGAGCAGTGTAGAGGCAAATGCTCGTCCGGATGTGCCCCCTGCTGAGGTTGCTGGTCAAGGTCCAATATTTACCTTAAATCCCAATCCAGTAACAGGTTCTTACTTCTACGTAAACTTGCAATTCACAGAAGCCCAGTACCCCGATGCTGTTATCGTGGTGAATGACGTTTTGGGTAAAGTGGTTTATTCTTACCCCATTCGTAAATCGGATTACACAACCGGTCAGGTAAGAATTGATTTGGGAGACGCCATGCTTGATAAAGGCGTTTACTTCCTACAGATTAAAAGCGGTGATTCCACCAAAACATTGAAATTGGCTATCCGCTAATCAGTGTCGTTTCACATTCGTCCCTCCGTACCCGCCGATGTCGCTGCAATGATGCAGTTGATTCGTGAATTGGCCGTATTTGAAAAAGCCCCCAATGAAGTTGTTGCCACGGACGAAACCCTGCTAGAATATGGTTTTCAGGCCCATCCCTTGTTTGTCTCTTGGGTTGCAGAGCAACAGGGCCAAATCATTGGTATGGCGCTTTGTTATATTCGTTATTCTACATGGAAAGGGCCCGTTCTCTATTTGGAGGACTTAATCGTGACAGAATCCTTCAGAGGGAAAGGCATAGGCAAAGCCCTGTTTGAGATTTGTATTCAGCATGCCCGTGCAAAACAGTATCGGAAAATGGTGTGGCAGGTATTGGATTGGAATACACCGGCCATTGAATTCTATCAAGGATATGGCGCTCACATGGATCCTGAATGGTTGAACGCGTCGATCGACTTTTAGTCAGTAATTAATACAATATGTTAAATCAGCGAACTTCCTCAGTGATAGCGATTCTGCTGGTACTACTCAGTCTTCTGTTGTTGTTCAGCTATGGAACACCTGCTTGGTTTGGTAATGTCTCCTGGGCGATATTTCCCTTAAACGTTCAACAGTGGAAAGGGATTTGGCTGGGTGCCTTCGTTCATGGTTCTTGGGACCACCTTTGGGGTAATGTGATTGCCCTTGCCATTTTTTCAGCCCTCTTCTTGATTCAATTTCCCAAGCAGTGGCTAAGATTCTGGGTTATGCAGCACCTATTGGCTTCTCTGTTGTTATGGCTCATTGGGAATGTGGGCATGGATGCTCAGCACACTGGCACCGCTCACATTGGCGCATCCATTTGGGTATATGCCTTTGGTGGATTTATCCTCACCGCAGGCGTGATGCAACGCACCAAACAGTCGATGGCCATTTTCTTTCTCGTTTTGCTGATGTTTGGTGGATTCTTCTGGGGCTTGCTACCCGTGGATCCCAAAGTGTCTTGGCAGGGACATCTAAGCGGGTTGATCGTTGGGGTGTGTATCGCACTATGGAAAGTGAAACAATGGTTGCCCCCAATCCCTTTGGAGCAAGAGTTGCATGAAAATGATGATGCTGATGAGGGCGAAGGTCTGGATGATCCCTACATTCATTTATAGGGGACAGCAGGGTTGGTTATAGCCACAAAAGAATGCCCGCAATGGTAGCGCTCAAATAGTTGGCCAAGGTGCCGCAAATCAATGCTTTTACACCCAGTTTTGCGAGGTCTTGTCTACGCGATGGTGCAATCTTGCCAATGCCACCCACCTGAATGGCGATGGAGCTGAAATTGGCAAATCCACACAAAGCGAAAGTGGCAATTACTACGCTCACAGGTTGTAGGGTTGAGGAGATGTCTTTCAAATGTAAGTATCCCACAAACTCGTTCACCACCAACTTGGTACCCATCAATCCGCCAACGGCTTGTACATCTTGACTCGGAACGCCCATCACATAGGCAAAACCCGAGAATAGATAACCCAAGATGGCTTCTAGTGATAGTTTTAATCCAACCAAACCACCCAAACTGCCTAGGATAAAATCGAACAGGTAAATCAATGCCAAAAAACCGAGCAACATCGCCACCACATTCAAAGCAACCCCCAAACCTTCGGCGGCACCTTGTGAAATGGCGTCTAGTAAGTTGGCGTTTTCCTTTTTGACTTCCAATTTAACGGTACCAGCGGTTTCGCTGACTTCGGTTTCGGGCCAAACAATTTTCGATATCACCAAAGCGCCGGGAGCGGCCATGATGCTGGCGGCCAACAAACTGCTGGCATCGATGCCCATTTGAATATAGGTAGCCATCACGCCGCCCGCAATACAAGCCATGGAGCCTGTCATGGAGGCCAATAATTCTGAATTGGTCATGCCCTTCACGTACGGACCGATCATCAATTGCGCTTCCACCTGTCCAACAAAAGCCGATGAAATATTGCTCAATGCCTCACTGCCGCTCACGTGCATGAGATAGTGCATTCCCTTGGCGATTTGTTTGATGATCCATTGCAACACGCCGATGTGATAGAAGATTTTCACCAAGACAGCAATGAAAATGATCGTGGGCATCACCCTGAAAAAGAAGATGAAATTTTGACCAAAGACTTCTTGCATTTGGGCATCTCTGGCCAATGGGCCAAAAATGAACTCAGCGCCTTTATCAGAAAATTGCAGCAATTTTTGTACAACCTTACCCAATGTGGCGAACACGGATTTGCCCATGGGGGTTTTGAGGATGAAAATGGCCAATAATACTTGTATGAGCAATCCAACCCCAACTGTGCGGTAGTTGATGGCTTTTCTGTTGTTTGAAAGTGCAAAGGCCAGTGCGAAAATGACCACTATGCCTACGAATCCGATGAAATGCATTGGGGCAATAATACGATTAATTCGTGTAATCCAATCCCACTTCAATGGAATCGATCAGTGAGTGAATGACTTTGATGTGGATTTCTTGGGCGCGATCGGCGTATTCACTGTGGGGTGCGCGGATTTCAATATCCACCAATCCGGCCATTTTGCCGCCGTCTTTGCCAGTTAAACCAACTACCGTGATGCCTTTTGCTTTGGCCGCTTCGATGGCTTTGATCACATTGGCGCTGTTGCCGCTGCTGCTGATGGCCAACAAAACATCGCCTTTTCTACCAACCGCTTCTACATAACGCGAAAAAATTTGATCGTAGCCGTAGTCGTTGCCCACGCAGCTGATGTGACTTACGTCGCTGATGGCGATGGCCGCAATGCCCGGACGGTTGCCGCGATATCGGCCTGTGAGTTCTTCGGCGAAGTGCATCGCATCGCAATGACTGCCTCCATTACCGCAGGAAAGTATTTTCCCATCGGCTTTGATGGCTTGTAACATGGCTTGTGCGGCCCGGTCGATATGGTTCATTTGCTCAGCATCTTCCATAAAGCGCTGCAATGTTTGCATGGCTTCTTGAAAGTGCGATAGAATGCGTGGATTCATGGTTGGCGGTTATTTGCGTTTGTTATATTGGTCTACACCGGCTTTCAAGAATTCTACGAAGGGGTCTACTGCAAATTTGAAGTGGTCGGCACCCAAAGCGGGTTGAAGCAAGTTTTCGTTGGCATCCAACAGGCAATACAACGGCTGGGTGGTTTTGCCAAAATAGGCCTCTTCGATGTGGGCATTTTTATCGCCCAGTTTGGTGATGGTTTTACCCGCAGCGGTGGTATACCATTGCGATTGTGGGAGGTTGATTTTTTTGTCGTCTACGTAAAGCGATACAATCACATAGTCTTTGGTGAGGAGGTCCAAAACGGCTTGATCCGACCAAACTTTCTCTTCCATTTTTCTGCAATTTACGCAGCCGTGACCGGTAAAGTCGATGAACAAAGGCTTTTTCAACTCTCTGGCTGCGGCAAGGGCTTCATCGTAGTCGTAATATCCCACCAATCCGTGGGGAATGTGCAGTTGATTTGCGTACGATGGGGTGGTGGTGATGTTGCCATCGCCATGGGCACCGCCTTTGATGTTGCTGTTAAAGTCTTGGGTGCTCAATGGGGGCAAGTATCCGGCCAAGCCTTTGAGCGGTGCGCCCCACATACCCGGAATCATATACGCCACGAAGGTGAATGTGGCAATCACAAATCCCAACCTGGGTACACTCAAATATTGCACTTCACTGTCGTGCGAGAATTTGATTTTTCCCAACAAATACAGACCCAATAATGAGAAGATCACGATCCAAATGGCTAGGTAAATTTCGCGATCCAAGATTCCCCAATGGTAGGTTTGATCAGGGATGCTCAAGAATTTCAGGGCGAAGGCCAATTCTACGAAGCCCAACACCACTTTTACGCTGTTCAACCATCCGCCGCTTTTGGGCAGGTTGTTCAACCATGAAGGGAATAAAGCCAACAACCCAAACGGCAAGGCAAAGGCCAATGAGAAGCCGAACATGCCCACAACAGGACGTAAGGTATCGCCATGAACCGCTTCCACGAGCACTGTGCCTACGATTGGGCCGGTACAAGAAAACGAAACCAAAGCAATGGTTACTGCCATGAAAATCGCGCCGGTGATTCCGCCTTTATCGGCTTGTTGGTCTACCTTGTTTACAATCCAAGAGGGCAGGGTGATTTCAAAGGCGCCAAAGAAGCTCGCGGCAAAAACGATAAAAATGAGGGTGAAGAAAATATTGGGAATCCAGTGTGTGCTCACGAAGTTGGCGGCGTTGGATCCAAAACTGATGGCAACGATGGTTCCGATGATTGTATAAAAACCGATCAAGCTAACAGAGAAAATGGCTGCATCGCGCAATGCGATTTTGCGGTTGTTGTTTTTGATGAAAAACGAAACCGTCATGGGGATCATGGGGAATACGCAAGGGGTGAGCAAGGCGGTTAATCCACTCACGAACGCCAAAATGAACAATCCCAAGAATCCGCTGCTCTGTTCTTCGTTGGCTTGTCCGTTAAAGGTCTTCAAGGGCAACACTTTTGCTTGCTTGTAGGCCGGGGCTTCTGCACTCACGGCGATGGGGGCTTCGGTGACAGTGGTTGCTACTGTATCAAGGGCATCTGGACCAGGGGCGATTGGCTGCGAAAGGGTTTGGTCTGCTGCGGCGGTGCCTGTGACTTCGAGGGCTGGACTCGCAATTTTAACGTCTCTGATGTTATCGCATCCGCCTTCATTGCAAATCTGTCCGTTAAACAACATTTGTATGCCGCCAGCAGGAATGCTTTTCAGTACTTTGATTTTCTGTCGAAACTCGCCTTTGCCGGTAAATTCACCGGTGCTGCAATTGAATACATCGGTTTCTTTGACCATGTGATCGCCCACGCCATAAAATTTGCCCACCAATTGGTAGCTGGGGTTGGGCGTGAAATCGATGCTGGCGCGGATCGGGCCGTTGTCGTCACCACAATCGCTTTTTTCACTATACACGTGAAATCCTTTGGCAACATCGAATCGAACAATGATCTCGATGACATCACCGGCGGAGGCACTGGTTTTGGAATAACTGGCCTTGAAAGTGGGTTTTGGGAAGCCGGTTTGTGCTTGGGCCCCCAAAAATGTGAATAGGGCAATCAGGGTGAACAGAAAACGTTTCAACATGGTATGTACAAATTTCGGGATTTATCGCTTAAAAATAGCATGTTAGTACACATTCATTGGATAAATCGAATGGGAATTGGTGGCGGTGGTGGTTAGGTTTGCATCGATGAAATTTGTTTTTAATCGGTTTTTTCGTTGCAAAGCAGTCTTGGCGGTTGTGTTGATGGGGAGTTTGCTGCCATTGAAAGGACAGTTGATGAGCACGAGGCAGTATATAGATTCCTTCAAATTTGTGGCGATGCAGGAGATGCGTGCGCACGGTGTGCCGGCGAGTATTACCTTGGGGCAGGGGGTTTTGGAGAGTGCGAGTGGCAACAGCAAATTGGCTAAAAACTGCAACAACCATTTTGGAATCAAATGCAGAACCAACTGGACGGGCAAGTTTTGTTTGGCCGATGACGATGCCAAAGACGAGTGTTTTCGCGGGTATGAAACGGCGTTCGACAGCTACAGGGATCATTCTTTGTTTTTGAAGGGCGGTAAGCGGTATTTTTTTCTGTTCGAATTAACGGCCACCGATTATAAAGGATGGGCCAATGGCTTGCGCGAGGCGGGCTATGCCACCAATCCCAATTATGGGAATATTTTAATTGGCGTGATCGAAAAATATCGCCTCAGTCAGTACGATTCGATGGTGGTTTTGGGGGAAGACTTTTTTACGCCGATTTCTGCAACCAATCAAACCACGATGGAAGTGAATGGGATACAGGCCATTGTGGCCAAGCCCGGTGAAACGCCGGAGGAGGTTGCGGCTCGATACAACATGTCTACCTGGCAGATTTATAAGTACAATGATATTTCGAAAGGACAGATGTTGAATCCCGGCGAAATCATTTATTTGAAGCCGAAAAGACGCAAAGCAACCGAGGGGAATCATACCGTAAAGAATGGTGAAACCATGCGCGATATTTCGCAGAAGTATGGCATGAAGGTGAAGCATTTGTATAAGTTGAATCGCTTGGAACCGGGTTTGGAAGTGCGCCCAGGGGAGGTGATCAATTTGAAGGAAAAACGGGAGACCCC
>JGI24768J34885_10000078_pt1 | contig 24574 bp, 13 predicted proteins | sample LakOntMetagenome_FD_34885 | JGI IMG/M metagenome (IMG submission 34885) | reverse complement strand
GGCGGCATTGCTGGCGCTAAATTATTATTGGGTGCAAGAGCATTTGCAAGAGCAGTAATTGCATCTAATAAAATAAGTGCTATTAAAATTATAGAACCTGGTAGTGGATACTCTGACACTAATCCACCGCAAATAACAATTATTGATCCAAATACAACATCTCAAGCTACCGTAACTATACGGTATGGAACTGGAGTATTAGGCAATCCAACATTTATTAATCGAGGAATTAACTATAGAACTTCTACTACTGTTGTAACTATTGGAGTNGGTAACGGTTTTGCTGATACATACCAACCTGGTAAATTNTTAGTTATATCCGGCCTTGCAAGTTTACCAACACCGGGCGCCGCGTTGACAATAGCTGGTAATGCTAATCAGTATAGAATTGTAAATATTGATGATCTAGGAAATGGAAAAGCACAGTTTCAAATTAGTCCTCCTTTAACTATTACTGAAGCACCTAATCACGGTGTTGAAATTAATATTCGTCAGAAATACAGCCAGTGCCGTATTACAGGTCATGACTTTTTATTAATTGGAACTGGTAATCAAGTAGCAACTAATTATCCCGATACAGATGTAACTACTGCATTGCCGTTTCAACAGATTGCTGAAAATAACGGTGGCAGAGTGTTCCAAACTTCAACAGACCAAGACGGTAACTTTAAAGTAGGTAATCTTTTTGCTGTTCAGCAAGCATCTGGTATTGTAACAATTAGTGCAGACCAGTTGAGTCTAGAAGGTTTACAAACATTATCACTAGGCGGCTTTAGTATTGGAACTAACACTGTTGTAATTACACAATTTTCAACAGACAGCTACTTTACAGCAAATAGTGATACAGTTGTTCCGACACAACGTGCTATTAAGAACTATATTGCCCGTAATATTGCAGGTGGTGGTTCTAATGCCCAAGCAGGCGCAGTTGTTGCAGGAACATTTGGTGTTGGCGGACCTAACAAAATATATTCATCAACACAAACACAGCTCTTTGTTAGAAACTCTATGAGAATTACCAAGGGTATTAACGGAACAATGTTAGCTAAAAGCTTCTTTGCACACGGCTTTGCGGCCGGCGGACAGGACAGTGGCGGCTGATAAAAAAGCAATATTAACAAATGAATAAATACAATATAATGAAAATCGGAGCATTGAATGGCTGAATTTAAACTAGGTAGAATCCGCTTTGTTTGGAAAAACAATTGGACTACCGGAACAACATACGTAAAAGATGACATCGTTCGTAACGGTGGTAAGACTTATCTTTGTGTAGCAGGGCACGTTGCCAATGCAAATTTTTACACAGATTTAGCTAACTCTCCTACAAGATGGAATCAAGTTTCAGACGGCTCGCAATGGAAGAGCGACTGGGCTACTGCTACCTATTACAAGATCAATGACCTTGTAAAGTTTGGTGGACGTTTATACCTATGTAATCTTGCACACACAAGTAATGCGTTAGCTTCTAGCGGAACTAGCCCAGAAACAACAGCTGGCCTTGAAGCCGACCAAAGCAAGTGGGACTTATACGCAACTAGTTTTGATTTTAAAGGTGATTGGGTAGCTGCTACACGTTACAAAGCTAACGATGTTGTGCGCTTTGGTGGTATTTCATATGTATGTAATACTGGACATACTTCATCTGCAACCTTGTCAACTGACTCTGATGGGTTAGAACAAGATCAAAGTAAATGGGATGTATATGCCAAGGGATTTGATTGGAAGGGTGACTGGGTAACTACCACTCGTTATAAAAAGAATGACGTTGTTCGCTACGGTGGAACAACATATGTTTGTAATACAGGCCACGCAGCCGCAGCAACAGACACATTAGGTCTTGAGCAAGATCAAGGCTTGTGGGATTATTTCCACAAAGGTCTTGTATATCTTGGAACATGGAGCCCAAGTAGTGTTCGATATAAAGTTAACGACCTAGTTAAGTATGGCGCAGATCTTTGGATCTGTGTTGACGATCATACATCTGATACATTATTTGCAGAAGGCAACTGGTCATTGTTTGTTGGCGGTTTAGAATTTGAAAGCAGTTGGACAGACAGTGACGTTTATCAGCCAGGTGATGTTGTATCATACGGCGGTTATGCATACGTTTCTAAAACTAATAACACAAATAAAAAGCCAACTGCTAATCCTAGCGACTGGGATGTATTTACGACAGGTTTTAGTTTCCAAGGCGACTGGGCCGACGCAACCGATTACAANATTGGTCAAGTATTGAGACTAAACGGATATACTTATATTGCGTTACAAGATCATACTTCGAACACTGCTACAAATATTCCACCAAATTTAACATATTGGTCTAGATTAAACAGTGGTATTAAATGGGCAGCAACTGATCAAGCATTTGCAGGTATTGCAGGGACTAACATTGTAAGCAATGGTTCAGGTGCAACATTTGATATTACTACAACTAAGACAACTTATGTTGTAACTATTCACGGTGCAAATCCAGGAACAGGATACGCTGTTGGTAATACTATAAAAATATTAGGTTCTGATGTTGGCGGTATTACCCCAGCTAATGATATTACCGTTACTGTTGCTACTATTACAGGTGGTGGTGGAACAGGTCCTATAGCAACTGTAACAGCCGCAGGCTTTGCAGTGTCATGGAAGTCAGGGGTAAGTTATGTATTAGGTGATGCCGTTGCTTATGGTATAACTAGTTACATTTGCGTATTAGCACATACAGCATCGTCGGGCAACAGACCAGATGCTGATATCACTGGCACATATTGGAATTTATTAGCATCAGGTGCTGCTACGTCTGTGTTAACAACACAGGGTGATACAGTTTATATGGGCGGCCAAGGCCCAACACGATTACCAATTGGAACTGATGGGCAGGTATTGCGTGTCACAGGATCAACACCATCTTGGTCATATTTTGGTGTAATTAACAACGTAGTATATGTTGCAATGACTGGTGCTGACGTTACCGGCAACGGCCAAGGGCTTACCATCGACAAGCCATGGAAAACTGTTCACTACGCAGCTCGTCAAATCGAAGACGGTTATTTAAATCCAAATGCTAGTTTATTAATTGCTAAAAATAAACAATTCTTAGTTAAAGAAATTCAGAACTTTGTTCAATACACTTATACTGTGTCAGTGTCGTCTGCTTCTACTTCGTTGTTTACAGCAGTTAGCACTGCTAACTTATACGTTGGGATGGCTATTAGCTTTACCGGCACAACAGGTGGCGTAACAGCAGGCACAACTTACTACGTATTTGATATTCCAGCTGGCGGCACAACATTTGGTATTACAAATACAGTTAGCGGACCACGTAGAACATTAATTGCCGAGTCAGGAGCAATGACTGGTGCATACGTCTACAGCGCAAGCAAGACAGAACGTGACGCAGGTATTATTATTGATGCTGTTAACTTTGACCTAAGCCACAGTGGCACACTTCAAATAACTACAGCAGCATTAGCATATTTTACAGCAGCTGGCACTAACTTTATTCCAGGCGTATATGCATACGATATTACAGCATTCGTTGGCGCACTAAATTATTTAAAAACTCTAATTGGAAAAGTATTAGCTAATAATGCCCCAGTTATTAATTATCAAACATTAAACAGCGTTGCGTTGGCTAATCAGTCAACACAGATTTTTGATCCAACGCTGTCTGCAGAAGCAACTACTGCTACGACTGCATCAAGTTTAATTTCAATTGTAACTACTAGTTTAACTGCCGGGACAGCTAGTGCAATTCCAGCAGTTATTAATCCAGGAACAACTATCAGTGTTAAAACTGGAACGTTCTCTGAAGTATTGCCAATTGTTGTTCCTAAAAATACAGCAGTTGTTGGAGACGAATTACGTTCAAGTGTAATTCAACCAGCAACAGCTAACTTGGCCCTGGTTAATGATAAGCCAAAAACTATTTCAGTATTGAATAGAATTAAAGCTCTAGTGCCTAATATTGTTACAAACACAACTGTTACTCCTACAGCTGGTAATACTGCATCCCAAGTATATCTAGGATTTGCAGGAACAACTGCGACCGCAACCGTTACAGCAAATACAACTACATTGGCAGATATTGTAGCTAACGGTTTGGGAGTAGTTCCGGCGTTCTCATTAACCGATCCAACAAGCGGAACCGGCAATGCATTTGATGCAGGATATTTTAATGCTCGTCGATTAATTGTTGCTAACAAAACAATGATTCAAGACGAAGTAGTTGCGTATATGACTGCCAACTTTGGCGCACTATGGACTAGTTTAGGTGCACCGGGTCAAGCAAATTGCACACGTGATATCGGTTACATTGTTGACGCACTGCGTTATGACTTAACATACGGCGGCAACTTAGAAACTTGCGTAGCTGCTCGATCATATTATAGCTACGGCCAATTTGTTGAAGACAGTAACGAGAAGACCGCAGCACTTGCAGTTCAAGCATACGTAAAAACATTCATTGATAATATTGCATTAGGAACTACTGGCTGGGGCAAATTAACTGCCACTGCTCAAGATACTAGTGGAACTCCTGGATCAGCAGACGCAGCAGCATTTGCTCAAGCACGTATTCAAGACGTATACGATACAATTAATTCAGGTTCAGAGCCTACAGTAATTGCACCAATATCTACATGGGCAGGTATTGGATTAAACAGTGCATTTACAGCAGTTCAAGCTCGCCGCGCACAAATTCAAGCCAGTGCAATTGCATGGGTTAATACAACTTATCCAGCATTAACTTATAATCAAGACACTTGTTCACGTGATGTCGGCTACATTGTCGATGCATTAAGTTACGACTTAATGTTTAATACAAACTTCCGTTCAATCAAAGCAGGTATGGCATACTATCGTGCTACTACTTCTGCGCAATATGTTCTTGCTAATCAACTAGCGGAATCAGTTGGCGTAGTTAATTACATCGGATCTATTGTTAAGCAGATTACAACAGGTATTACTGGAGACGTTGGATCAACAGCCGCAACAGGATCTATATTAGACAGCACAGCCGTGATGACTACTATCTTAGCCAACACACTAACAGCAGTTCCTGCATTTACATTTACTAATCCAACAGGATACAATGTTGGATTCTTAGCAGGCTACGGTGATGGTAAGGCGCAGATTGTTCAAAACTATGCGTTTATTAAGGACGAAGTTGCATCCTATCTAAACGTAAATTATAATTCGATCTGGGTAGCACTGGGCGCACCTGGACAAGCCAGTTGCACACAAGATGTAGGTTATATTTTAGATGCTCTACAGTATGATATGACATATGGCGGCAATACACAAACGTTAATTGCTGGTAGTGCATATTTTTCTAATGCAACATTAACAATTGCAGGCACTGAGAAAACAGCAACTTTAGCTGCATACACATGGTTGAAAGACTTTATTGACAATATTGTTATTAAAGATACTGCAGGCTGGACTAAAAATTCAGCACTAACTCAAGTAGTTACAGGAACTGCTGGATCAGCAGGTGCTGCAACATTTGCACAAGATCGCATCCAGGACATTATTGACTGGATTACTAACGGAATAGCACCAACAACAATACTGCCTACTGCGGCAATTGCTCTAGCATCAACTGCACTACAGAATGGTTATAATGCATTACAGACTGCAAAATCAGAAATTCAAGCAGATACAGTTGGCTATGTGAAAAAGTATTTTCCTCTAATTGACTTTAATACAACCACATGTTCAAGAGACACTGGCTACATTGTTGATGCACTAGGTTACGATTTAGTATTTGGCACAAACTTTAATTCAGTTAAAGCAGCTATGGCATACTATCGTAATACTGCATCAGCTCAAGTAGTAGTCAACAGCCAGTTGGCTGCAGAAATTGGCTCTATTAACTTTATTGGTCAGAAGGCTAAACGTATCGCGGCATACGGATCATCTGCACAGACAGTTACAACAATTGACGACATGATACTAACTATTGCTGGAACGTTTACTGGAACAGCAACGGCAACAGCAGTTGGTGGAAACATTACAGTTACTAGCACAGCAGGATTAATGGCAGGAATGCCGATTACGTTTAATAACTCATTGGGCGGTATCAGTGTTAAGCAACCATATTGGATTCTAGCAGTTGTTGATGCAACAACAATCACTGTTAAATCATCATTCACTGGTGTAAGTGCAATCACATTGTCAAATACTTCTGGTTCAGCTACTTACACAGCCGGCGGCACCGTTGAGTATACTGGAACAAACGCATATAACAACGTTGCAACTACAATTAACGGTGCTGAAATACTTCGTGCAAATAAAACATTCTTAGCAAACGAAGCAACAGCATGGATAAATGCAAACTTTGGCGGAACAGTAACTACTACTACTGCATCTAACGGAAGACTAACTACTAGCGCACCACATAATTTAACAGTGGGCGACCCAGTTGTATTCTCCGGAGCAAGTTTAGGTGGTATTATTATTGGCACAATTTATTATGTTTTAGCAGTGCCAACAACATCTACGTTTACTTTAACTTCAGCACAGGGATCTTCAACCTTATTCAACATCAATGACGGATCAGCCGGGTCAATGGGAGTTTCTTATAATTTTATTGTAGCAGAGCAACAAGATAATCTAACAAGATACATTGACGCATTAGTTTATGATCTATGCTACTTAGGAAATTATAAATCATTAAGAGCAATGGAGCTTTACAATAATTTAGTAAATGGATCAACATTATCTAACATGTTCTTGTTACGTAACGGCACAGGTTTGCGTAACATGACATTAACTGGATTGAATGGAACACTAGGCCCTGCTAACATTTACGGAACAAGACGTCCAACAGCCGGCGCATATTCTAGCTTAGATCCAGGATACGGTCCTACTGACAGTAACGTATGGATTACTCCGCGTTCACCATATACACAAAACGTGTCATTGTTTGGAAATGGATGTGTTGGTATGAAGATTGACTCGTCACTTCATGCAGGCGGCAATAAGTCAATCGTTGCTAACGATTATACAACAATTATCAGTGACGGTATTGGTGTTTGGTGCATCGGATCTAATGCTTTAACAGAGCTAGTGTCAGTGTTTGCATATTATTCATATGCAGGCTACTTGGCAGAAAACGGCGGCAAGATGCGAGCTACTAACGGTAACAACTCATACGGAACATATGGTTCTTTAGCAGAAGGTGTTGACGTATATGAAACTCCAATTACTGCAACTGTTAATAATCGATATAATCAAGCAGAGATTGGTCTAGCTCTTACTGACGGAACTGATAGCATCTATCGTTTCGAATATACAAATGCTGGTTCTAAATATACAAATGCTACATATTCATTAGGTGGAACAGGTTATAACGCATCAGTTGTAGCTAACGAATTCCGTGATAATGCAGTATTTGAAACTCGCTTGTTAACTAACGGCGCTAACTACGCATCTATTACTAACGTTGCGCAGGGCGGTAATGCATTTAATATTACACTAGCAGCCACTGACGCAGCAATTAGTGCAGCATACGTTGGTGTGCGAGTTTTAATTACAGCAGGTTCTGGCAAAGGCCAAGCTGGCTACATAACAACATATAACTCAGGAACAAAACTTGCAATTGTTGCAAAGGAAAGTTTTGCAGCCAAATCTATTACAGCGGCCGGTTCTAGTTTATTAACTGTTGATGATACTAGTGCGTTATACAATAATATGCCAGTTATGCTAACAGGCACATTGTTAACAGGTATGGCAACTATTGCGTTGAATACAATTTACTATGTAATTGGTTCAACTATTACTTCTACACAATTTAGTGTGGCAGCAAGTTCAGGTGGTTCAACTCCTGTCGCAGTAGGAACAGCAAGTTCAGGCGGTCCACTAACGTTGAATGCAATAGGTTGGGATCACATTGTTCCTGGAACAGCGATTGCATCAGCACTTGATCTAACAACTGCTTATATTATCGAGCCTAGAGTTACATTTAGTAGTCCAACTTACACTCCAACAGCGATTACTCAAGCATCAAACGCTTGGGTAGATATGGTATACGGTGATACTGTTACTACATATAACGGTGTTGCTTCTGCAGGAGTTGCAGTTACTGGTGGAGCCGGTTCAAATGCAACGTTTACTGTTATTAGAGCTGGCACTAATTACACTGTTACTGTTAATAATGCAGGCACTGCATACAAGTTAAACGATGTATTAACTATTGCTGGAACACTAGTGGGCGGTATTGCTCCCGGTAATAACATTACAATTACAGTTAACAACGTAAACCCATCGACCGGTGCTATACTGAACTTTACATATGACGGCACTGGCACAGGCGGTTACTATGTTGCTATTATTGGAAGTTCAGTAACCACTCAAGTAAGTTCAAATGGAACTACATTTAGTGCAGGCGGCGCAATTGCCAACTCAACATGGGTAGCACTTGCATATGGTGGCGGACGTTGGGTAGCTATATCAGCTAGCGGAGTAACTAACTATACATCAGATCCTACTACTGCATGGACTGCAGGTGGCGCACTTCCAGTTGGATCAACTTGGACATCAATTTGCTACGGCAACGGTGTGTTCATGGCAACAGGAACCGGTGCTATCTCAGCATATTCAACCAACGGAACTAGCTGGTTTTCAACAAGTGCAATGCCATCGTCTACTACATGGACAGGAGTTGCATATGGAGGCGGAGTCTATGTTGCAATTGCATCAGGTGGAACTGCCGCAGCAATTAGCACCGATGGTCAATCATGGGTAGCTAAAACGCTACCGGCACCAGCTACTTGGTCAAGTGTTACATTTGGTAAAAACATATTTGTAGCAGTTGCCAGTGGAAGCAGAAATACAGCACATAGTAAAGATGGATTGACATGGGTCTCGTCAATAGCTGGAATGCCAGTAAGTCAAGCATGGTCAGAAGTTCGTTATGGGCAAGGACTTTTCTTTGCAGTTGCAACAGGTTCTACTGCGATTGCAGCAACTTCTGAAAACGGCATTGACTGGACAAGTCGCACATTATCTGTCCCTGCAAGTTGGACTGCCATTGGACTTGGTAACCCAAGTAATAACCCAATATGGGTAGCATTAACAGCATCAACTACAGTTGCTAATAGTATTGTTGTAGGTTGCACAGCACAAGCTCGTGTTAAGGTATCTAACGGTGCAATTAGTGAAGTTAGAATGATTGAACCAGGAAGCGGCTACGTTGCAGCGCCAAGCATGACAATTACTGACCCTAACGTAACGTTGGCAGCATCTTACTCAGTTAGACGAGGCGTTGGCGCATTAGCTAACCCAACGTTTACAAATCGTGGTTTACAATATGCTACTGCTACTGCTACTGTAACAGGTAACGGATACGGCGATTCATATCAACTCGGATACTACTTAAACGTTGCAGGATTACCTAGCAATCCAACTGCTGGCTCAAACATACAACTTGCACTAAACGGAAATTATTACAAGTTAGTTCAAGTAGGTAACTTTTTAGGAACAGGTGGTGGCCAAAGCCCGTATACTGCAAGATTCCAACTAAGTCCTGCATTTACTGCAACTAATACTCCTGATCACGGAACTGCAATTACTGTAAGACTTAAATATTCACAAGTTCGTTTAACCGGACATGACTTCTTAAGTATTGGAACAGGTGGTGTTGTAACTACTAACTATCCAAATACTCCAAGTCAGGCACCTGATCCAACTAAAGAAACGGTTGGTAACGGTGGCGGGCGTGTATTCTACACATCAACTGACCAGGACGGTAACTTCCGAGTAGGAACATTGTTCAGTGTTGAACAGGCAACAGGTGTTGCAAGTATTAACGCTGATGCATTTAACTTAGCAGGTTTGAACTCACTAACATTGGGTTCAGTGGCACTTGGGGGTTCTGGAGCAACTATTACTAGTTTCTCAACAGACCAGTATTTTACAGCCAACAGTGATAATATTGTTCCGACACAAAAAGCTATTAAATCATACATTACTAGCCAAATTGGTGGCGGATCAAGCGCATTGAACGTAAATACACTAACAGCTGGTGTAATCTATATTGCAGGTAATAGTATTTCTACTACTACTGGTGTGCAGATTAATGTGACAGCAACAATGAATTTTACTGGTGGAATCAACGGGATGCCAGTAGCAATGGATTTCTTACTACTAGGATAAACGGAGAATTATATGGCAACAGGAAGATTAGGAACAGCAAATTTATTAGCAGGAACGAATGCAACAGTATACACAGTGCCGGCAACGACATTTGCGGTTGTAACGCTATCGCTGTGTAATAGAAGTAACTCTGCAATTACTGCAAGAGTTTCGTTATCTACTACAGCAACACCAACAGCTGATGAATTTGTAGAATACGATACGGAAATAATGCCTAAGGGCGTATTGGAACGAACTGGTTTAGTTATGCAAGCTGGTTTAAACTTAGTCGTTCAGACTAGCTCGGCAAACGTTAGTGCGGTGGCCATTGGCATCGAAACACCAACGGCATAAATACACTGATAAAGGAACTTTCAAATGGGAAGATATATAACAATAACTGGAACAGCTGGGTCAGTAACTAGGATCAATGCAGGAACCGCATACAATGCGGTTGTAAACGATCGTATTTTATGCACAGCTGGCGGCCAGACAATCACGCTACCTAACGCAGGATTATTAGATGGCGATACTATTATGATTACTGATGCTGCAAATACTGCTGCATCAAGTAACATCACAGTTGCTAGAAACGGTAATAATATTCAAAGACTTGCTGAAGACTTAACGATCAACGTTAATGCCGCAACCGTAGTTTTAGTATACAGCGCCACTTTGGGCTGGATCATTATTAAATAACCGGACAAAGACGATGGCTTTTTTACGAGATTTACTACTAAACACATCTGTAACTGGCGGTATTGTTTACAAACAACAACAACTTGCTATTTTTAACGGACGTGAGGGCACGGGTGTCCAGGATGGCGGCCGTTGCTGCTGTTGGTTAATCCCAACTGGCACACAGTGGGCCACGTTTGAGATGTGGGGTGCAGGCGGAGACGGGCCAGGAGCATGTTGCTGTCAAGGTGGATATCGTAGTGCAGGAACGGGTCAATACGCTAAGAAAACTTTACAAATTAACCCAGCAACAGGTTACTTTAACATTTGCGCTGCTGGGTCAGGTTGCTGTGCTCAAAGTTGCTGCGGAACTTGCGGTTTTCCAAGTTTTGTATTATGTTGTAACGGCACAACTAGTTCCTGTGCCGGTGGCGGAACAGGCGGCTGCGGTGTTTGCCATCGTATGGGCGGATTAGCTTGCACGGGAATCTGCGTTGCAGGTTGCTGGCAAGGTTGTCAAGGAACTGGAGATCTTCAGTTGCCATCAATGGCTCAAGGCCAACTAGCAAATAACTTCTGCGTTAACAATAACTTTGAATGGACAACTGCAGGACTAAAATATACACCGAATACTCGCAAGATGTTTGACCCATGTAACGTTTCTATGACGATGGCAGGTTGCTGCTATGCAGGTGGACAAATGACTACATGGCCAGGCGGTGGTGGTATTGCAGGCCAAGCCTGCGGTGGACCATGTTGCTGGGGCGGCTGGGGAACCGGCGGTCTAGTATTAATAACATACGGTTAAAATAAAGGTAAAAGAACATGCCAGAAATTACAAGAATTACTAAAACATTTGAATACGATATGCCAGACGCATATCTATATCAAACATCAGCCCTGAAAAAGAAGGGAACATTTACATATATTGGTCCTAGATATCTATGGATTTTTGCAGATGCTGATACAGGAAAGATTAGAGGTAAGTTTCATTACACAGAAGCTGACGACGGAGCTAATGTTCCAACTCCAGAAGGCCAAATAAAGATTCAGGTCGATGCAGATGTTAACCCGCTAATTGCCAGCTTAATTCACAACGAAGTTGTATATGGTGATCTTCCACAGACAGTTGAAAATTTACCTGACGGCACCACTTACGGTCATCCTGATCCACAAGTTCCTGATCATACAGTTGAATTAGAAGAGGTGATTTATAACGCTACATCTAATACATTTGAAATAAATTATCCAACATGTTGGAAAAAACCTCATATGACATGGGAAGGTATCCTTGCATGGCGTAATCAAAGTCTTCAGTCAACAGACGGTAAATTAAAAACATGCACTCCTGAAAAAGTTGCAGCGTGGACTGAATACAGACAAAAATTACGTGATTTACCAGCAACGTGGGCCGGCATTGATCCGTGGAAAGTTTCTTTCCCAGCTGACCCAGACAGAACTGGAATTGATGCTCCTGCACCTGCTAACGATAACAGAAGAGGTTAATTAATGTCAGACTTACGAACATTATTCCCAGACAGTCGATATAACGTCAGTCTTTCAATTACTAACCCATTGAATGTTCTGTATGTGTATAATACCAATATTACTGCCGCACCAAATGGTGGACTATGCTGTTTGTGGACTGTGCCAGCTAACGTTGGTTGGGCTAAATTTGAAGTTTGGGGCGGTGGTGGACCAGGCGGTGGCTCGTGTTGCTGTATGCAGGGCGGAAACTCCGGCGGCGCTGGAAGTTATGCTCGTAAGACTATTCGCGTAACCCCAGGCCAAACATTTACAATTTGTGCCGGTGGCTCAACTTGTTGCTTTAGTGCATGCCAGGCACCAACAGGATTTCCTTCATATGCGTGTAATGCAAGTGCAACTCCGTGTGCGCTGTGTCTATGTGCAAGCGGTGGGTTAGGCGGATTTACACAATGTTTCGTTGCATTGCAAGGATGTTACAATTGTATTACCTGTATTTGCGGAAGCGCATGTGGATGCGATTTTGCATTATGCGGCGCGACAGGTGCAAGTCATAATACTAGTTGTGGATATAACTCATGGCATTGGACAGCTGAGCCAACCTATATTGGCGGTGGATTAAGAATTGGACAAGATCATTGTAGAAGCGATTGTTGCGGAGCATGGTTTAACGGCTGCGGATCATTCCCAGGTGGCGGCGGCGGTAATGCTGTAACCCATGCTGGCGGTGTATGGTGTGGCGGTCAAGGCGTCCAAGGCTTAGTGGTCATAACTTACAAATAATAGGATTATCATGTCAAATTTAAGATCATTAAAATATTCAACAAGTGCAACAGTTGCTACTACTAACTTCCCAACAGAATTTCTAGTTAAAGGGTCGTCATCGGCCGGATTAACAGCATTAGACGGCGGCCGCTGCTGTTTATGGACAGTGCCTGCGGGCACAACGTGGATTACATTCGAAATCTGGGGCGGTGGCGGAACTGGTGGATATAGCTGCTGCTGTCAACAGAGTTTCGGCGGTGGCGCAGGAGCATACTCAGTTAAGTCAGTATGCTCAACATCACTGGCCGGATGCCAGTATAGTATTTGCGCTGGCGGATCAAGCGGATGTTCGCAGTCGACTGCCGGGTGTGCTGGCTTTGCATCATATGTTAATGGATTCGGTCTGAGTAACTTCTGTGCCGGCGGCGGTGGCCAGGGATGTTCAGACTGCTGGAGATTCTGGAACTGTTATCAGTGTAAGATTCAATATTGCTGTTCTTGTGCTAACGGCGGGGATATTAATATTCCTGGCTATCAAGGAGATGCAATTCAAACTCAATTCTGTGGTATGTGGGCACAAGGTTATGCACCACACGCACCTGCAACTAGTTCCGGACCAAATACTGGCGCACACGGTTGCCAATGGGGCGGTGGCTTAAGCTGGCCTTGCGCTATGTTCCCAGGCGGAGGCGGTCAAGGCGGCGTTGCCTCTGCAAACGTGTGCTGTTATTCAGCACCTGGAAACGGCGGCCTAGTATCAGTAACATACGGATAATTAAACATGGCAAATAATATTACTAAAGTATTCACATATAACTTACCAGATGATTACCTAAGTCAAGTAAGAACATTGGGCAAGACAGCAGAATGGACTTACATTGGTCCTGACGAAGTATGTTTGGTCATAAAGAAAGACACTAATCGTTATGCTGGTAAATTTCTAACGCACGATCATGATAAAGATACAGTGCCAGTTGCACTAGACGAGTATCATGTTCATGTAGACTGTGCTTCACACCCGCTATTATGTTGTTTAGCAAATACTGAAACAGAACAACCTGATTATGCAGATTTAGAGCAGCATGAAGAATTATTACCAGACGGGCTAACATACAAGCGTCCGTTAAATCCTCCACCTGATCATACACACGACATTAACGATATTGAATTTAACCCTAATGGAGATGTTCCGTCTCAACTAACATTTCCGTGGAAAGCACCTCATTCTACATGGGAAGCTATTCGTTATTGGAGAAATTCTATCCTTAGTATGACTGATGATAAACAAGGTGAACACTTAGAAGATATGCCTGCTTCGTTAGCAACAGCATGGAATGACTATCGTCAACAATTACGTGATATTCCGCAAATACACGGTGGTTCAAATGTGCATGTTTATATTGATCTTACAGCAGTTGCACCGTTGAACACTGAAGGACATTCGTTTATTAAAGTAACCGATGCAACTGATATACACGTTGGCGACGACATTGGAGTTAAGGGCTGGCCAGTTACTGACTTCTTTGGTGAGCATACAAAAGTAGTTAGTGTTAACCAGGTGACAAAGGTTGTTGAGCTAGATAAGCCTCTAGTTTTAACACCTACGGAATCAAATTGCGAAGTAGCATTTTCTCCGTGCCCGCATACTGATCCTTGGAAGATTGGTGCGCTTACTGCTCCCGACGGACAAGGCGGACCACTTGATAAGAATGGTAATCTAGAAAATCCTACCGCAGTTGGTAACATTATTAAGAAATTCTGGTAATTATTATTACAGTTCAAAAAAAAGCACCCACTGGGTGCTTTTTCATTAGTTAGCTACTTTAATTAGTTTACCGTATTCTGGCAAATATAAGTATTCAATATCTGACTGGCTTAAAGTCCACATAGCATCTTCTAATGTTTCAACTAATGGCTCTCCGCCTAAGTTAAAGCTAGTATTAAACAAGATAGGAACACCTGTTCTTACATAGAATGCGTTAATCAAATTGTAGTAGTGCTTGTTCTGCTCTTCGGTAACAGTTTGAATACGACATGTTCCGTCAACGTGAATAATACTCGGAATCTTTTCTTCAACCCCGGGCTGGCAATTTACAGCATACATCATGTATGGGCTATCTTCCATACCACGCAAATCAAACCATTCATGCACATGGTCTTGCATAATTGATCCAGCAAACGGACGGAAGTATTCACGATGCTTAACTTCGTTAACAAAGTCCTTACCGTCTTGATATGTTGGATTAAACAAGATACTGCGATTACCTAAAGCACGTGGTCCGTTTTCACTGCGCCCCTGGAACATAGTAACAATATGCTTATCCATTAGCAAATCAACAACATCCTCATGAGTAGCATCAGTTACTTCTGCGTCATATTTTTCAGCAGCAGTTGCAATATCCTCATCAGTGTAGTTATATTGGAAGCCTAAGTATAATCCATCCTTACTCCAGGTTACTTTATTAATTTCTCCGTTGGCAAGATCTGTTGGATTAATATTTTTAAACATCATCATGGCTGCACCAATAGCAGTTCCGGCATCGTTACTGATAGGTTCAACATAAAAGTTAATACCTTCATCTTTTAACTGCTCTAAATACCAGTAGTTAGCAACACAGTTCAATCCGTATCCACCACTTAATACTACATTCTTTTGACCAGTCATTTCAACAGCGCGGCGAATAAGTTTTAATACTTGTTCTTGTGTCTGTGTTTGACACGCATAAGCAAGATCTCGGCGATTTTCTAAAAGTGTAACATCGTCGGCATCATGGCCGTCCGTTAAATAATCAAACAAGCCTGCATTAACTACAGCACCATTTGGATAAGTTGGCACAATGATGTTTCTGTTGGCTAACGGTGCAACACTAGTTTCGTCAAACAATCTTGGGATAGCTGAATTTTCTTTGCCGTATGGGAATAGTCCCATAGTTTTTCCAGCTTCAATAGGACTCCAGCCACAATACTGTGTAACAGCTTCGTATACTTTAGTAATGCCAGCGCGATCAGTTATTAATGCCTTGTGTGTTCTGCCAGGCTCGTTATACAGTTCGCTACTAAATTCTTCCGCAAAGACACCTGGCATAGGTCCACGTGTTCCGATGTGCTTGTAAACAGTATTAAACCAAGACGGATACATACATTCATAAACGCTTTCAGTTTCCCATCCGGTGATAGTTTCGCCACCGGCGTTTAGCGGAATAAAAGTGCCAGCGCCGTCGACAATAACTGCCACTGCTTCTTCAAATCCTGAACGGTAAAACGCACAAGCTGCATGAAGTTTGTGATGCACATTACTAAAATCGATAACTTGTGGATGATTAAATGGATCTGCTTTACGATCAATTAATCCTAATTTACGTGCCAGACCCGTATATACATCGTCGCCACTAAAATCAACACGCCCTGCAGTTTCTTTTAAATTTTGAGTGTGTGCAATTACCATGTAATCTAGTTTATCAGTATACTCTAAAATTTTTAACATTGCGGCATACGGGCCGCCGTCATATTTGCTACGACTTAACCGCTCTTCTTCAATGCTAAAAACAATTTTACCGTTATGAAGTAAACACACACTACTGTTGTGTCCACGTGCAATACCTGCAATCCATTCCGATGTGGGTTTTTTCATAATTTTCCTTTAAAATCCTAAGGGCCGTCCCGGCCATTGTAGTTTGTCTGCAGATTCAGGGAACCCCTGTTTCTTAGATAATGCAAATTCCATTGCTTGTTTCTGAAATTTGAATTTAGTATGTATAGTATTAACACCTGTTACTAATTTGTCAGCTAGTGTTAACGAATCATTAGAAATATTCAATTTGTCTTTTAATTCTTGTTTGATCCAGCCTAAATGCTGCGCAGGGCTTGGATGCAAATCGATAAATTTTTCACCATTAAAGTCAACAAAATCATAAGTTAACTCGGGACAAGTTTGACAAAATAACTCCATGGGCTGTAGCCAATGTGCTTCATGCTCTTTCCATATTGGCGCATCGTATATCTCAAGGTCGGGCAATATAGTCCAAGCAGTTTTCTTTTCTGAATTCTTTGCTTTAGTTACTAGGTCTGTCTTTTCACCGTAGCCGTCTTTGTCACGCATATCGCTGCCCATTTCTCTTATATCTCCCATGCTGGTCATAAACCACTGACAGCCGCTAGATTTCAGCATGCCTTGCACCAGTGAGATATTGTTAAGAGTGTGCATAAAAAATGCAGGTTCATAAAAGAATGTTTTGATCCACTTTTTATCGTATAACTTTTCATTATGATAGTTAAAAATACTACCGTAAGTCTTCCAACCAATAGTTCGCTCAGGCATACTTTCCTGATGCCACCAGTCATTTCTTAAATGACTAGACCACTGAACAATAATAACATCGTCTTTTGTAAATCGACTTTTAGCGTTAGCTTCTGCAATACGCTCGGCAATGGCGCGATTACCTAACCCAGGCAGTGCCCAGTTTTCAACACGATCGTATTCAAATTCTAGCAAGTTGGCCCAAGTAGGCCAACTATAGCTAGTGTAACTACAACCAAAAACAAGTAGTCTTTTCATAGTTTAAGTTGGGCAGCAAGATTGATCAGTATTTGATGACTCAATAGACTTTACAGTTGATGCAGTAATGCCTGCAAATTTCTTAATTCCTTTATCAACAGACTCACAAATTGCCTTTTCAATAGCTTCGTTCATGCTCATGATGCCATCGTTTCCTCGATCAGCAACCTCGTCCATTGTAATACGAATTGGACTATAACGTCTTACATCGCCGCCCATGTCTAAAACATCAAACTTTTCTGCATTCGGATATGACACATTGACGCCAAACGTTGAACCAACTACTACAGTAGCAGGCTTATCAAGGGCTATTGCCAAGTGCTGACCTACTGAATCACAACCTAGGAAGTAATCTGCGTTGGCAACAACACCTGCCCACTGGCGTAGGTTAATACCTTGTGGATGTGCAACTGGGTCTTTGCAACCGTGTTTTTGGAAATCAATGCCGATTTCACTCATCAATACAACTGCATATTTCTTTTGTAGTTGTTTAACAATGTTAATAACATGTGTGCCTTCGAAACTACGTGCAGAGCTGTCTAAAATAAGACCATTATTACTTACAGTGCCACGACCAAATGGCTGAAAAATAACAACTTTGTCTTTCTTAGTTTTTTCCTTAACTTCTTTAATCACCCCAAATCCGGTAAACATCTCTTCGTTTGACAGCCGCATGGTTGGTTTAGGCAATTCACGGATGCCTTTGTTGTTAATTGCAATATCATAAGCCTGTGCAATTGAACATTTTTGATTAAAATATTCCCAAATTCTATACGGCTCTGGACTTACCAGATCCATATTAATTAACTTGTCTTCGAACAAATTTTTATGCCAGTGATCGTAAGCACGTTCGTGCAAGATTGGATGGCCTTTGTAAAAGTCTGTGGGACCTTCACACACAATAATAAAATCTTTGCTAGTTTCTTCAGCATATTTTTCTAATGCTGGGATTGAGCATACAACGCGGCCTGCGCCGCCGTTGATAAAAAATGCTTTGGCTCTTTGGGTCATAAATCGTCCTATAATTATAATACACTATAATTTAGCATATTTTTCAAAGCAAAGCAAGAGTTTTGAGTCAGCTAAATACACTATAAAGAGACTAATAATGAGTAATTTTTCTTCGTTTTTTACTACCGGCCCTAAGGGGGTTTTAAAGTTTATAAACAAGCCCAGCATGTCCTACAAAGGAAACTGGGTGCAAGTCTTCCCGGATACGGAGATTGATCGTTGGCATGTGGGTGAATTTTCTTCTGCTTCATATCTAATCACGGTTGAGTTTGGTTCAAACAAAAAAGAAGTAATGCATGTTACTGTAATTGCACGTCCGGATCAAGCTAGTTATAATGTCTACGGTCGAACAACTATTGACGATGAGCTAATTACATTCAATGCAACAGTTAATAACAGTTGGTTATCACTTAAAGTTAGTCCAACTGACCCGATATTTACTGGCGCTAAATTAACATTATTTGGAACATACGGCGAAACCATTAATCCAGTAGAGCCACCATTACCAGTCTCTAGTGCCCCAGGCGATACAGGCAGTATTAGTGGCAATACTGAACCGGGTGTTGGGGTCGGTGGCGGGACAGCTAGTAATAGTTTTAGTAATATTGTAGTTGCAGGACAACCAACTGTAGCCGCAGATTCTGCAGTAGATACATTAACACTGGTTGCAGGCACAGGGATCACACTAACTACCAATTCAGTAAGTGATACTATTACTATCACGGGAGTTGCACAATCAACTGATACACTAGCAACNGTTACTGGCCGCGGCGCAGTAACAAGCGATGCAATTACTGTAAACAACAGTATTACCGCTAACGATTTTGTATCAAACGGCACCGGNATACCTACAGTAACATCGCCTACTAATTTAGACTTAAATGCACCTTCTGCTGTTCGAATCGTNGGAGGAGGCGTATTACAACTTCCTAGAATTACTTCAGTTCAACGAGATGCACTAACTGTCACTAGTGGCAGTGTGATTTATAATATTACTCTTAACAAATTTCAGGGTTATGAAAACGGTGTATGGGTAAACTTAGTCTAACAAGGTAAACTAATGAGCGTAATACAAAAACCATTAACATCTGCTTCTGGATTTAGAAGTCCAGGGTTTAACATTGACCTTAACGGTAACCTTACTGCCAACTCTATTAACTCAATTGGTAGTTTGTTAATTGGTGGCCAACCTTTTATTCAAGGGTCTGCACTAGCAGCTACTATTACTGGTAGTAATCTAACCTCAGTAGGCCATTTAACATCTCTCAATGTTGCATATGATACTGCATCTAACAGTATTTTAACAGTGACCAACGCAGGAGTTAGAACATCGGCTATTACTTTGTTAGAGCTTAACGGTGGATTGTTAAAAATTGATCCCGTTAACAGTCCTGACACAGTAAACATAGGACCTGTAGGTGCAACAGCCGTTAAATTAGCAGTGTCGGGGATAATCACCATCGGCGCAACAACTGAGTCAACATCAACTATCACAGGCGCATTGTTAGTGCCAGGTGGNGTTGGCGTTGTAAAAAATATCAATGTAGGCGGTGATGCTAACATTACTGGCGATGTAATTATTGGCGGCCAGAACATAAAAGCCTTAGCAGCGGCCCTAGCAGTTGCCCTTTCATAAATATAAGAATTGGAGATATAAATGTCAAAGAAAAGAATAGCGAATTACGTGTTTTCACCGGGGGTTTCTAGTAACAGCAACGCCTACCCTAATGCGTATTCTTTATTGTCAGCAAATCAAGCATTTGTTAAAGAAGAAGCAAGTGCCTGGATAGCAGCACAAATTATTGTTGATACTGCCAATAACATTTATCCAAACGCAGTTGCACTACTAACTGCTAACCGACAATTTATTTTAGATGAAGTATCTGCCTGGACTACTGCACAGGTNGCNGCCGCGCCNGTNGGTAATGTCTTTTTTGGATATGTATACGGTGCAACTGAAATNGCAAAATGTAAACGCGATATGGGTTATCTCATTGATGCGTTAATTTATGATACACGCTATGGCGGAAACGAACGTGTNACCTCTGTAGCAAGTCAATATTACCTAAGTGGNGTTGTTCAGATTATTAACATTGCAGTTGAAGCTGCAATCCAAACAAAATTATGGAGCATCATTAATTTTGTAATTCAGCGAACTCTATATACACCCAGTGATCAAAGCCCTGTTACTAGCACACAAAATACAACGCTCCCTGCATCTGAACCAGCAGCAATTACAAAAATTAATACTAATTCGTTGACAATCAGTAATGTTATTACTGGCGGTTTATCAACCCTGCCAACTACAGTTTACTCTGAATATAATTTTCCCGGATACACCTATGACGAATACAAGTGTAAGAGAGACATTGGCTACATCTTAGGTGCATACTTGCATGACCTGCGCTATGGCGGCAACGTTCAAACTCGACTAATGAGCAGCAGATACTGGGATGGAGAAGTTCCACAAGTTGACGGTGATAGAAAACCTGAAATTGCAACTCATACATTTATTCGAGACTTAATTAATAACTATATCTTTATAGACGATAATTATGTTCCACTCCAAGTGATTGAACCAATTCAAGTTATTGTTGGTGTGCAGGGCGAGCCAGCAGCAGCTACGAGAATTACTACACTAGCTGGAATTGTAACTACTGTGATTGCTGGTAGTCTAACGGTGTTACCGGCTATTGCATATGGTGTAACTACTATCAAAATTCAAGGCCAATATGCTCTTGATAAACTGTTATTAATTACCAACAGTGTTAATAATCAAATTATCTATAACTTTAGTGACCCGGCATTAGGTGCAACTGCATCATTTGAAGCACCTCATAACAGCAACGGGCATGATAGTGACGAAGATTATCCTTCATTTTTACAAACAACTGACACAATAACAACACTGACTTTAGCAGCTGACACGTCAACATGCTCATCAACTGATGATGTTCAAATTTTTGTTGAAGCAGAAGAACAAAAAACTAGACCATACGACTTTGGCACAGATGCTATTGAGCGTATGCGTGTTGCGCAACCACAGTCCATGCTTGACGCTGACTTTGAATATGGATTACAACCAACTAAATGGCAGGCGATTGGTGTAGCTCGTGGCTATCCGTCAGTATATGAAATCCCAGGAACTGATACTGCGGTAGTGTCAGTAGCAACTGATGCATCAGCTGGAACAGGCGGAATTGGTCAATCATTGATTACAGTTACTTCTCAAGGAGGCCATGGCTTTACTGCCGGCACCCCAATTACTATTCGATCACTAGCTAACACAATTAGTGGATTTAGTCGTGCTGAAGGAACATTTATTATTAATAGTGTTCCTACCCCAACTACATTTACCTATTATGCAACTTCTAAAGTTGGAACAACTAACGGTCAAGTGTTAGCAACTACATATACTCAGTTACGCAAAGGTGCATTCTACACCGGCGCTGCTGTTGGCCTGCCTTCGTTAAGTGTATACTCTAACGGTATTTCTGGATCATTCATTAGTAAATTTATTACATCTATTGGTTCAGATCAAATTGCAGTTTCAACTTCTGTTCCTGCTATTGGGTCACCTATTAGTGGAATTGGTATTAATCCAGGAACACAAGTATCGGGCACAGTCGGCCCTGGCGGCCTTGCTGTCACTGCTAGTGTAAACGCTCCTGTAGAAATAGGAGACACATTTGTTGATGTGGCAAATGCCTCTGGAATCCTGGAAGGTATGGCTGTAAATAACGGAACTGGCACAGCAATGTTCGTAAGCAGTATTGACGGAACTACTATAAATTTTACACAGCCATTCACTGCTGCTAAAGGTGGCGCATTTAACACCTATACTAATAAAACAGGAACAAATGTTACCCCGTTGGGATCAGGTGCAATCTTTAGTATCGATCGAGTAGGTGGATATTATACCAACTTAGCAGTAACTACCCCCGGCATAGACTATGTTCTAAACACTCGTATTAAATTATTAGGCAGTGAGTTAGGTGGTGTAGACGGAACTAATGACGTATTATTTAAAGTTACTGGAATTAGTAATTTAGACTCGTTTGCAACAGTTGCTCAAGGCACTACAAGTGGATCAGGGTTGGGAGCAGAGTTTGATATTCTTATTTCGCCTTCTGGAGTCTACTCTGCAACTGTGCATACTGCCGGATCTGATTTTGCACCAGCTGATACAATTACTATTTTAGGAAGTAACGTAGGCGGGGTAGATACTACTAACGACTTAACATTTTCTGTAACAACAGTAACGCAATCGTATTCAGCTATTGCACAAACTAGCTCAACTGGTCCTGGAACTGGTGCAACATTTAATATTACTAGAACAGGTAGCACATATTCTGTTACACTAGTAAGTGGCGGAGTAGATCAAACCCCTGGCGATGTTATTACAATATCAGGTGCAAATTTAGGTGGTGCAAGCCCTGCAAATGATCTTACATTAACTGTAGCAGACGTAGACATTGACAATGCAATTACATTATTTGACTCCGTTACTGGCACTGCTACTGGCACAGGCGGAATTTTCGCAATTGGAACTGTAACTGGAACAGGTGTGTTTGTTGGCGGTTTAATCAGCGCAGTTACATTTGTATCAGGTGATAGCGTCAGTGGCGAGCGTATATATACTGGATTAATTCAAGATGCTACTTCGGGATCAGGTTCGGCAGCAACATTTGATGTTGCAACAGCCAACGGCATATACGATGTAACAATCACTGACCCTGGTAGCACATATGCATTTGCCGATACTATTACAATTCTTGGAACACAGCTTGGCGGCACAACGCCAGCAAACGATCTTGTATTAACAGTAACATCGTCTAGCGCATTTGGCGGCGGTGTATTGTCTGTTAATACAACCGGAACTCCTTCTTCTGTAGATGATATTTTTACTTCTATATCTGGGACTAAAGTAACAACTGGTGACGGAGCATCATTTGATGTAACTAGAAGTGGCGGCACATATACTACTGCGGTAGTAAATTTACCGGGAACTGGATACGAAATTAATGACGTTATTGCATTTAGCGGATCAAGTTTTGATGGAACTAATCCAACTAATAACTTAACACTCACTGTTACTGGAGCAACTGGCGGAGCAATTACAACAGTAACCGCAGTAGGTGTTGCGGTGTTAGGCTCATCGATTGAGTTTTGGTCAGCAGTGGCACTAAGCGAAGTAACAACGGCACTGATGCCTGATACAACAACTATTACAACCAGTGCAATTGCAACTTTACAAATTACGTTTCCAAACGCACACGGACTTGTTCCTGGTGCAAGTTTAGTAATTGAAATTACTAGCACTGGAACTAATCACGAACTCGCTAAAGGTCCGTTCTATGTTGAATCAGTTCCTAACTCAAATACTATAAGATACACAGCACGAACAGTTGGCACCATTGATACAGGAGTGTCATTAATTGGTATTGTATACTCAAGACCTGATAGCTACTTCATTCACAGACCGTATGACGGCGGTGTTCAACTAGGCACAGGCGGTCCACAGCACGGTGCTCAGGCAATTCGTATGAGTAAGAAATATATTCGTTACCAATCTGGTAAGGGTATTATGTATACAACTGGTGCATTATTTGCTCCTAGCTACAGCTTACAGGCTATCTCTTCAACTGGAACCACCGTTGGCTCATATATTACTGTAACAACGGATGACGTTGACCACGGCTGTCAAGTTGGCGGCCGCATAAGAATTATTGGTGTTGATACTGCTGGATATAACGGCGACTACACAATCGTTGACGTTATTACTGAACGACAATTTAGAATTCAGGCGTATACAACCTTGGCAAATGTATACGGATCGATTACCACTGCTGCGCAGATGTCAATTTTAAACTGGCATGGTGCAACTGTTCGCGCTGGAACATTTGATGACCAAAACGGTATGTTTTGGCAGTATGACGGCAGAGAATTATC
>JGI24768J34885_10000073_pt1 | contig 26003 bp, 29 predicted proteins | sample LakOntMetagenome_FD_34885 | JGI IMG/M metagenome (IMG submission 34885) | reverse complement strand
GCAAACTTTAAATTATTTTATCGTTCTAGCGTTGGCGCAACAACTATTCAGTCTGTTGACATGTCACCAAGTGTGTTTACTGCAGCCAAGGCTGTTTCATTCACTATTCAAGAAAGTATAACTGGATCGGCAACTTTAGCTAATCCAGTTACTATTGCGTTTACTACCGCAGGAGCGGCAGGCGGTTCTCTTGACGCTGAAACACTAGTAGCAGAAATTGGTAGTTCAGGGTTAGTTAACATTAGCGCAGAATATGACGCAGCCACAGGTAAAGTAACAATTAGCCATAGACAGGGCGGCGACTTTAGAATGGTCGATACTAGTGCCGCTGGCGCTGAATTATCACGTTTGTTTACATCTTATTATACATCACCTGATAATGCTGGCCTAGCAACACGTAACCTTTGGAGAGATCCTAGCGATCCTGCTGATAACACTAAGTATCTAGCAAGTTTATGGTCATCAACTGTTATTAGTACTGCCGGTTCACGTATTGGCTTTGCTAACGCAAGTGCTGATGCTCCGTCAACTATTCCAGCTAGTGGTAAGTTATGGTATAATTCAATGATCGACGAAGTTGATATGTTGATTCATAATGGCACAACATGGGTAGGTTATGGTAACTACGATCAAACTGCGCCAGGCGGTGAGGCGACTGATCCTAACGGTCCGATTGTTAGCGCAACCCGCCCTGCTGTACAAAGTGATGGCACTGCGTTAGGCAATGGCGATTTATGGATTGATACTAGCGACTTAGAAAACTTTCCAAAGATTTATAAATTTAACTATGTAACTAAGAAATGGATATTAGTTGATAATTCAGATCAAAGTTCAGAAGACGGTGTTTTATTCCGTGATGCTCGTTGGGGCGTCGATGGCGGCACTTCAGCTATGCCTACAGACAGCACTATTACTGAGTTGCTAACTAACAATTTCTTAGACTTTGATGCTCCAGATCCAGCACTATATCCAAAAGGTATGTTGCTATGGAATCTACGTCGTTCAGGATTTAACGTTAAGCGTTTTGTACGTGATTACGTTAATGTTGAAGCTGACAACAAGCGTCTTGCTGGTGACCCGTCAATGGCTGAATACTATCCACATCGTTGGATAAGTGAAGCTGGTAACCAAGAAGACGGTTCAGGTACATTTGGTCGTAAGGCACAACGTAAAGTTGTTATTCAAGCTCTACAGGCGCTGGTTAACGCTAATCAACAAATCCGCGATGAAGAGTCACGTGTGTTTAACCTAATTGCTTGCCCAGGATACTCTGAGCTTGTAGGTGAAATGGTTTCATTGAACTACGATCGTGGGTTAACAGCGTTTGTTGTCGCTGACACTCCGGCACGTTTAACACCGGATGCTACTTCATTAAGCAACTGGGGCAACAACGTTAATGGCGCATTAGAAGATAACGACCTCGGTCTTGTATCAAGTGATGAATACTTAGGATTCTTCTATCCATGGGGCTTTACAAGTGACAACATTGGTAACAACGTTGCTGTTCCTCCAAGCCACATGATGCTACGTACTATTGCCCTAAGCGATAACGTTGCTTATCCATGGTTTGCTCCGGCTGGTACACGTCGTGGTGGTATTACTAACGCAACAGCAGTTGGTTATATTACTAGCGAAGGTGAGTTCCAATCAGTAGCATTAAATAACGGCCAACGTGATACGTTAGCAAGCATTAAAGTTAATCCGCTAACATTTATTACAGGTACAGGCCTAGTTAACTACGGTCAATATACTCGCGCTAAAAATGCAAGTAGTTTAGATCGTATTAACGTAGCACGTTTGGTGATTTATCTACGTAGACAGTTTGCTCAGTTAGCTAAACCATACGTATTTGAACCAAACGATACCATTACACGTAACGAAATTAAGGGTGCAGCAGAAAGCCTATTGTTAGAATTAGTAGGACAACGTGCGCTATACGACTACCTAGTAGTGTGTGATACAAGTAATAACACTCCGGCTAGAATTGATCGTAGTGAACTATATCTAGACGTTGCTATTGAACCAGTAAAAGCAGTGGAATTTATTTACATTCCATTACGCTTGAAGAATACTGGCGAGATCAAGGGTCTAGGTTAATATAAACGGAGCATAAAAATATGTCAATCGCATCATTATCAAGATTTACAGTTCCACTAGCATCAGGACAATCAGCTGCCTCACAAGGCATGCTGATGCCAAAACTGAAATATCGTTTTAGAATTCAGTTTGAGAACTTTGGCGTGTCTGCTGGTACTACCGAACTTACAAAACAAGTTGCAACAGCAGTTAGACCAACTGTTACATTTGCTAACCAAACTATCGACGTATACAACTCAAAGATTAACTTTGCTGGTAAACCGGTATGGTCTACTATAGCAATCAAATTACGTGATGACGTAACTGGTGCTGTTAGCAAGCTAGTCGGCGAGCAATTACAAAAGCAGTTTGATTTCTTTGAACAAAGCTCAGCTGCATCCGGCGGAGACTACAAGTTTACCATGCGTATTGAGATGCTAGACGGCGGCAATGGCGCCTCTGCTCCAACAGCATTAGAAACTTGGGAGTGTTATGGTTGCTACATTACAGTTGCTAACTATAACGCATTAGACTATTCAGTTCAAACACAGGCGGAAATTGATATCACAATCCAGCCAGATAACTGTATTCAAGTAGGTGCCACTGCTGGCGTAGGAACAGCTAACTTTAAACAAACTCGCAGTACAAACATCACCGGCGGTGGTGGTCAGTTAGGCGGTTAATTAAATAAAAAACCCACTCTGGTGGGTTTTTTATTGACAGATAGTTAACTACGCAGTTTATTTTTTAAATAAATATTATTATGGCCTTTACACCTTCTCAATCTTTAAACGGTTCTTTAGATGTTAATCTAAAAGATTATCAGCATGCCGCACGATTGTTTGTTGACGATCAGTTTAGATTACTACCAAAAACAAAATTTCTTTATCATGTGTCGTTCAGCATCAACGAAGCAGCCCTAAAAAGTATTGATCTAGTTCAACGACATCGAAACGAAATTAATATGTTAGTTAAGAGTGTAGATCTTCCTAATTTTACTATCAATACAGAAACACTTAATCAGTATAACAGAAAAAAGAACGTAGTAACAGGCCACAAGTACACTGCGGCAAACATTAAATTTCATGACGACAACATGGGGTTAATTAATCAACTATGGCAAAATTACTACACATACTACTTTGCCGACAGCACATCAGCAAAGACTGCCGGTGCTTATAATCGAACAGCGACTAAGAATTTTAATTACGTTAAGACGGCATACGGATTTGACAACGGCAGTACTTTACCGTTTTTTAATTCAATTACAATTTATCAAATGGCAAGACATGAATATGTAAGCTATACTTTACAAAATCCAATTATAGCTAGTTGGAATCACGGTCCGTTAGATTCTTCCAATCAGGCGTCGCACGACAACAGTGCTACAATTATGTTTGAAGCAGTGGCGTACGGTAATGGTATGGTAACCGCTGATGATCCTCCGGGATTTGGTTCAGAACATTATGATCAAACACCAAGTCCACTAAGTGGCGGCACATCATTAACCGCAAGTCCAAGTTTTGCATCTAATGCAAGCGTTCAGGGTAACGCTCAATCTTTTGTTAACAATTTAACTAGTACAATTAACGGATATCAAAATTCACAAAATTTACCCTCAGCACCTGCCACTAGTTCAGCTAGTAGTTTGTTAAACACAGTTCAACAAGGTGTTAGTGGAATACAGGGCATTGCGTTTCCAATAGCAAATGCTGTCAGCAATACAGTAACTGCAACAAAAGTTATTCTAGGATTATAACATGGCAATAAATTTACCAAAATCTACAGCAGGGGACAGTGGTGTCGAAGTTCGTCAATTTTTTGATAAATTTTTTGTTAATCAAATAAGTTTTCCGAGCAATCAAATTGACGCAGTAGTTGGCTTTTTCTTAAAACATGGGTTTGATCCTGATAGCGCAAGAAGCACTAGTATTGTGTTACTTAATCAAGCAAGAACAGATAACATCAATGTGTTTGAATTGGTGGACACATTAAAAAAACTTAGTGAGATACAATTAAGTCAAGTAGTAGCACAGGTGTTAAACACATATAGAGAAAAAATTAGTCTCTTAGGTTATAGAATTGCCCCGCTAACCAATAACTACGAATCACGTAACATTTTAGTTTAATATGGCCAGCAAATTCGCACGTGGTAAGTTTACTATGACTAACCCCGGCAAATATGTCGGGCTTAAAACTCCTGTATACCGCAGTAGTTGGGAATGGAGTTTTATGCGATTTTGCGACACAAACGAAAGTGTACAAAAATGGGCAAGTGAAGCAATACAAATCCCATACAGAGACCCGCTAACTGGCCGCAATACAGTGTACGTTCCGGATTTTTTTATACAGTATGTAGATAAGAAAAATCGAATGATTGTAGAACTTATTGAAATTAAACCCGCGAGCCAGACGCTAATTGAACGAGTGGGCAAAAACAAGTACAATCAAGCACAGTTTGTTAAGAACCAAGCCAAATGGGCCGCTGCCACAATGTGGTGTAGACAACAGGGTATAAAGTTTCGTATTGTCAATGAAAATGATTTATTTCATCAAGGCGGAGCATAAGTAAAGTATGACTAAAAAACTTGAAGAACTTTTGAATTTGCCTGCTAGTAAAGAACTTATTAAGGCAGAAGAAAAAAAGAAACAAAAAACTGCTGGCGAAAAACCCGATACGTTTTTACGCAGTATGGAAGAATTTGACAAAATTTCAGCTAGTTTGCCCGCAGTCAAGGGACTAGGTGATGCTGCAGATTCAGAGTTTGACGCACTTGCTCAACGTGCTACAGATGCCTATGACGATTTAATGGACTTAGGTATGAATGTAGAAGCACGTTACAGCGGACGTATTTTTGAAGTTGCCGGCGGTATGCTTAAAAACGCCATTGACGCTAAAGCCGCTAAAATTGATAAAAAACTTAAAATGATCGAACTACAGCTAAAGAAAGCTAAACTTGATCAAGATGCTAATCAAGAAGACAATAGTGTTAATATACAGGGTGATGGCTTTATTGTAGCAGATCGCAACAGTTTGATCGAAAGATTAAAGAATATGAAATAAATACAATACTGGGATTACACAATGAAATCATTTAAACAATACGTTATAGAAGGCAAACAAGTTTACGAATTTAAAGTAAAAATTGCCGGCGACTGTCCAAAAGACTGCGCTACTAAGATCAAGCAAGCATTATCTCAATTTAAAGTTGAATCATGCTCAGCAGGTAAAAGCACCCCTATTCAAGAAACACAAGTCGACTTCCCAGATCAAAAGAATGTTGAAGTTACAGTATATGATATTACTACAGCATATCCAGCAACTAGTTTACAAATTCGTGATTTAGTAGCTGACTACTGTAGTGTTGCTCTTGCTAAAATTAAAGTACGCAATTTACTAGAACAAGACGAAGAAGCATTAAATCATGCTAACGATAAACCAACTGGCGAATCATTATTAGAAAAACCATTAGAAGATGTAGATGGTCAAAAATTAGTTGGCGATAAGCAAGTAATGAGTTTACTTAAAGAATTAGGCTCACATACAAAGAAGCTAACACAATACAAAGGTGTTAACGAAAAGATTTTAGCAAAGAAAACTCCGAGTGAAAAAACAGTCAAGGCAGATAAAGTAGCACCTGCGAAGAGCCCGCTTGGTAAGGTTTCAAATCCAGATCCAAGAAAAGGAAAATAATATGAACTTTCAAGATTTATTAGCAAAGATGAAACAGCTTGACGAAAGCGATGTAGTCATGACTGAACCGGTAGACGGCGCAGTTCCTCCAGAAGCATCTACTGAAGTATCGGTTGAAGAATGTGGAATGGATATGATGCCACCGTCTCGTATGGCTGCTCCAAAACAAAGCGATTCAGTAACAATGAACGTTAGTATGAACGGTAGCGGCGCAGGTGGTATCCGTGACTTATTGAATGTATTAAAAGATATTCAAGACGGACCAGAAAGCGAACCGCAACACTCACACGATAGCGAACACGACATTTTAATTGGAGAACCTGAAGAATCGTATGAAGAAGATGTGGGTGCCGGATTTAACGCATCTACAAACAATCCTGACCAAATAACATTAGACATTAATGACGTCATTAACGTCGGAACGCCTCCAAACAGCGGCGATCATCGTCCACGCCAAGCTGGATTGCCTATAGGCAATCCGCACATGCACGAAGGGTTAGTTAAACAACTAGCCGCACATTACGCAGATGTTAAAGGCCGTTAATACTCCTTAACAGCATTATCAAAAGCACTCTTCGGGGTGCTTTTTTTATGTAAATAAACATATGGCAAAATCACTTGACGGCGTCTTAACCAAAAAAGCGCATACTACTGAACGGTTCACAGAAGAGCAGATTAAAGATCTGCTGGCCTGCGCCGACCCCGAAACCGGTTACTTATATTTTGCTAAACATTTCTTTTATATACAGCATCCTGTTAAAGGCAAGATGTTATTTCAACCTTTTGAATATCAAGAAGGGTTACTACACAGTTATCACGATTATCGTTTTAATGTAAACATGCTGCCGCGTCAAAGTGGCAAGACTACTTGTGCGTCAGCATATCTGCTTTGGTTTGCTATGTTTCACCCAGATCAAACTATTCTAGTTGCCGCACACAAATATACAGGCTCGCAGGAAATTATGCAGCGTATTAGATACGGATATGAATTATGCCCTGATTATATTCGTAGCGGTGTTGTAAACTATAACAAAGGGTCAATGGAGTTTGATAATGGATCAAGAATTGTATCGGCTACTACAACTGGCAACACTGGTCGTGGTATGTCAATTTCCCTACTGTATTGCGATGAGTTTGCATTCGTTCAACCAAATATCGCCACTGAGTTTTGGACTTCAATATCCCCGACACTAGCAACTGGTGGACGTGCAATTATAACAAGTACGCCAAACTCAGACGAAGATACATTTGCTAATATTTGGAAAGAGTCACAAGATAAATTTGACGAGTTTGGCAGTGAACGCGAGGACAACTTAGGACGCAACGGGTTCCACGGATTTAGAGCAGAATGGCACGAACATCCGGATCGAGACGACAAATGGAAGTCTGTTGAAATGGGGCGTATTGGTGAAGAACGTTTCCGTCGAGAGTACGGCTGCGAGTTTTTAGTTTTTGACGAAACACTTATCAACAGTATTAAGCTAGCAGAGATGATGGGCAAAGAACCACAATTTAAGATGGGGCAAGTGCGTTGGTATAAAAAGCCAACTCCCGGTAATACTTATTTGGTAGGGTTAGATCCTAGTTTAGGTACGGGCGGCGACTACGCAGGTATACAAGTATTTGAATTGCCTAGTATGATACAGGTAGCAGAGTGGCAACACAACTTAACTATTATACAGGATCAAGTTAAAATTTTTAGAGATGTAATTAGATATATCCAGGACGAAATAAGCCAAGATTACTCCAACAGCATCTACTGGAGTGTAGAAAATAACACATTAGGCGAAGCCGCACTAGTAGTAATTGCAAACTTAGGCGAAGACACATTCCCGGGATTATTCCTTAGCGAACCAGTTAAAAAAGGTCATGTGCGTAAATTCCGTAAAGGATTTAACACTACACACGGTAGTAAAATATCAGCATGTAGCCGCTTAAAATACTTTATTGAACAAGATCAAATGAAGATTAACAGTAAAGCATTGCTAAGTGAACTAAAAACATTTATTGCAGCGGGCGTAACATATAAAGCAAAAACTGGACAACACGACGATTTAGTGTCAGCGTTACTACTAATTGTACGCATGACTGTAGTACTAGCAGATTGGGATCCTGCGGTATTTGCTAAACTTGCCATAGAATCCTCACTAGACGAAGATTGGCAAGCACCCTTGCCTATATTTGTTTCCTCAAACATCTGATAAATATACTATGGAATCTAATTTAGACAAAATTGCGCTCGACCTCTACGGTAAAATACAAACCCGCTTTCCTAACATACAAGTTGGAAACGAATCCGGGGATGTCATTACCAGAAAAAAAGAAATGAACCAGGGTCGATTCTTTGAATTCGAATACAAAGAAAACGGTGAATCATTAGGAACTATTACAATTACGCTCGACGACGATGAAGGAATTGTAGTACAACTTGCCGGTGATTTAGTGGATAAAAAACACCCACGTTGCGGTGAATTTTTAAAAGGTCTTAGAATATTTGCTAAGAAACGTCTATTAAAATATGATGAACAAAATATAGGTAAGGACAGCTTAGACAAGCGTGACTACCATTACCAATCAAAGCCCAAGGAAGAACCAGTTATGCCACAAACTCCTATAATGGAAAATAAGATGTATGGTAACGCTCGCATGAGTTATCAAGACCTAGGCGAAGCAAGACTAGTTGTTAAACACAGTCAACCAGTCAACTTAGATGTTGCCGCTGGCAGAACAATGCACATTGACAGCATTTACATTGAGAACGCACAAGGCGAACGTTTCCGTTATCCGTACAAACATTTAAATGGTGCTCGTGCATTAGCAGAACATATCAAACACGGCGGAACTCCATACGATAGTATTGGTAAACACATTAGTAGTTTAAGTGAAGAACTGGCAAGTCTACGAAAATTTAAAGGTTATGTTAATCGTCAGGCACAAGTTAGCGAAGCAATGGGCAATGTAACTGATCGTGTACTAGATCGTATTGACCAAATTAAAGAAACTATCCACAAGTTACAACGTCCAGCATACTACGAATCATTTGTAGAATCATTTGAAGAACAAGAAGATTTAATGATTCCGGAAGAAGTTAGTAATGACCTAATTAATCGTTTAACAATTCGTACATTCAACGAAGATTTAAAAGCAGTATTTCCATACATTTATAAATTTGTCGACGAATCAGAACTGCCAGTATTGGGAGTAAGTTTTGATGATTTGTTAGATGAAGCAGGCGGTCCGGCACAACAGGTTGTAAAAAAAGAAAAGAAAGTATCCGAGTCTCCAGAAGAGCAGTTTGAATCCTTTATGAATTCAATTGTAACTGAAGATGATCAAGACGAATACGGACAAGGTATTTTTGATCATAATCCAGATGTTAAACAAGCTAACTTAAAAAAAGTAAATCAAATATTTTCCGCTGACAAATTAACTGCCGGAGTTGCTGGCATTAATCTAGAAGAGTTAACCAAGTTAATACCGTTACCTGCGTTTATTGCTAAGATTGAAGAACTAAAACAAATTACAAAAGACAGTACTGATAAAGATGTAACAACTACTATTGAAGTTATCTTAACAGAATTAGCACAGGACAACGAAGAACTTGCTGAAATTTTACAAAACGGACTAATTGATTTTGGCGGTGATAGTGGAGCAGTAGGCGGAGATGAAGTTCCTGCTGCACCACCTGCTCCAGCTGCCGCTCCACCAGCACCAGAAGTGCCACCAGCACCGGAAGTGCCACCAGCACCGGAAGCAATTCCACCAATGGGAGCACCAGCAGAACCGTTACCTCCAGAAGTACCGGCAGCGCCAATTGCTGAAGGTGAAGAAGATGACGCACCGTGGCACAAGCATACTCCACACGATGCTCCAAAGGATACATTTAAAAAGCCAATGAAACCGGGCGGTGAAAAAGACCGTTTGAAAGCATTAATTTATAAAGCAATTAGTAAAGGTGCGACCGGCGACCACACTATGGATTTAGGGTCAAGAGAAATTAAATTACACGATGCAATTAAAGAGTGTGGCATGGACCCAACCGAGTTTGGATTAGATTCAGATGTAAGTGGCACTGAAGAAATGATTAAATTTATTAGCGGATTCTATGATAAAGAATCTGGAGCATTTCCGTTAGGCGCAATGCGTATTAAGATAAAATTGAAAAAAGCGTTTGAAGATGGCATGTTCGAAGGCGCAACAGAAGACGATTTAATTAAGGTATTAAAGTTTATTGATATGAAAGATCCGGGCGCAGGCAAGGCCGATCACGAACACCACGCTATTTTACGACTAGCCGGTGTGTCACATAATGATCGTACAGTGGATGAAGAAGTACCAGATTTTTCTAATATGATGAAAGGCATGGGCGGTGGTGACGTTGATTCGATGTTCAACCAAATGAAATCAATGCCAGGCGCAAACGTTACTAGTACATCATCTTCTAGCGGTAATACTACTAATAATCCAATGGATGCCGCACAATTTGATAAACTACAACAATTGATGAAACAATTTCAAAATGCAAAATTAAAAGTTGGTGATCAAGAATTTGGGATAGATGCTATGAATGATCCGGACAAGATGAGTCAACAAATACAAAAAGGCATTGGGGGTATATTCCAAGGGCTACAAGGACAAATGCCAAACCAACCGGTTCAGCTACCGGGCAATAGTGGCCAAATTAACCCTCAAGATATGATGAAACACTTTATGTCATTGATGCCAAAGAACTAATAAATAAAAAAAAGGATACTGTACCATGAGCAACTTTAACGGACTTTTAAGAAAATATCTCGACATTGTTAACGAGGCAGAATTACGAACACCAGATCAAATTGCTGCATCAGCAGATTATTTAACAGCAAACGACGCAGGACGTAATCCAAACGCAGGACTAGAGCCAGGCGATCCACGTTGGCGCGGCGCACCCCCAGCGGCGGCAGCACCAGCGGCGGCAGCACCAGCGGCAGCACCAGCGGCTCCTGCTAGCCCAATGGCAGATAAGACACGCATGCCAGCATCGGCTGCGCCTAATGCACCGGCGGCGGCTCCTGCGGCTGCGGCTCCAGCGGCTGCGGCTCCAGCTAAGATGGCAGATGGCGGCCCTCCAGCCACTCCTGAACAATTAAAATGGTTAGGTGGCGCCGACCCAACTGATAAGTTTATTCTTGCTAGAATGAGAAGTGCTGTACCAAATGCCCCAGCGGCAGCACCAGCGGCAGCACCAGCGGCATCGGCCCCAGCTATTCCTCAAGCAACGGATCAAAAAGTAAGCGCAGATAGTCAACAAGGACAAATGTTGGCTGCTCAAACTGCCGGAATGGAGGAACCAGCGGCGGCAGCGGCACCTGCGGCAGCGGCACCTGCGGCAGCACCTGCGGCACAACAGGCAGCGAAACCTAGAGTTCCTGCTAAATCAGACCCAGCAGTGCAAAAGATACAACAAGATCTAATCGCAAAAGGCGCAAAGATCAAAGCAGACGGTGTAATGGGCCCAGCTACACAAGCGGCTATGAAACAATATGGACAAGGTGCTAAACCAGCTCCGGCAGTACCAGGAAAGGCGGCACCAGCAGGCGGAGCAACAGGTACTATGGGAGCCAGTGATCCAATGACAGGAATGCCGTATAGTCCTATGGCAGAAAGTGTGTATAGAGAAGATCAAGCACTAGCACGTATTATTCAGTTAGCAAGAGGTTAATAATGAAAACGTTGCGTGAATATATTAATTTAATTAACGAGGCCGATGGTGTAACAAATCCATGGCCTGCTGGGACTCCACATGCGGCAGCATGGGATACAATGAGTCCAGAAGATAAGAAATGGTTAGGCGGTGCTGATCCAACTGACAAATATATTCTTGCTCGAGCACCAAATAAAGGCAAGCCAGTTGCTCAACCAGTAGCACCTGCGGCACCTGCGGCAGTTGCTACGCCTGTAGCAGAACCTACGCCTGTTGTAGCAACTCCATTACCGGCTGCTCCGCAACAGGCAGCAAATCCAAATCCACCGGCTACTCCGACTGCCCCAACTGCTCCAGTAGTAAAACCTCCCGCAGGAGCTCCGAACCCAGTTATGACTTTACAAAATAAGTTAATTGGTCTAGGCGCAAAAATAACAGCAGATGGAATCATGGGACCGCAGACCAAAGCAGCCATGAAAGAATACGGTCTTGACGCAAATGGAAATCCTGTTAAAGATGCAAAAACTGGTCAGCCTGTAACTAATGATAAAACTGCTAACGCAATTATCAAACGTGGAGGAGTTGACCCAACAGAAATTACAAAAGACATGACTGTGGCACAGCAAATTCGTAGCGATCTCGAAGCACAACGAGCAAACACTATGACACCAACTGGTGCCCCAACAACTAAAAATGCCAAAGGCCAAGAAGTATATACAACACAGTCTGGAAAAGAAGTTGTTGTTGGAAGTTTGACTGACAAGCGTAATAAAAATCAAGCAGAATACCAAGCACAGAATCAAGCATTTTTAGCAAAACAAGCTGAAGAAAGAGCTGCCAAAGCGGCAGCTGCATCAGGACAAGGACCAAAGCCAGTAACAGCCCCAGCGGCAGCACCAGCGGCAGCACCAGCGGCAGCACCAGTAACAGCACCAGTAACAGCACCAGTAACAGCGGCAGCACCAGCGGCAGCACCAGTAACAGCACCAGTAACAGCACCAGCCGCTTCAGGCGGAATTCGTCCTGTGGAACCGCGCCCTGTTAATCCAAAAGAAAAACTTGCGTGGGCAAGACAATATGCTCAAACACATAATCCAGACGGAACTCCATTACAAGAAGGTATGAGTCGTTCGGATAAAATACTTTTGGACAAGATGTTAACTATTGCTGGGCTAAGATAATTGGCGTAAAAATATCACATTTAAGGCAAGATTCTTCTTGCTATACTAAATAAAAGCGTGTACAATTACTTGTATGCGCTTTTCTTTTAAGTAGATCTTAAAAGGAAATAAGGCAAAAAGAGCCGCAAGGCAAAAAACATAGGCATATTACAGGAGAAATACTATGGCTACATTAGCAGAAATTAGAGCAAAACTTAAGGCATCCGAAAATAAAGGATCAGACAATAACAGAACAGGTGGAGACAATTCCATTTATGCGTTCTGGAATTTAAAAGAAGGCGACGAATCCGTACTGCGATTCTTACCAGATGGTAACGCCGATAACACATTTTTCTGGGTTGAACGTGCAATGATTAAATTGCCATTCGCTGGAATTAAAGGTGAATCAGAAAGCAAACAAACTATCGTTCAAGTACCATGCGTGGAAATGTACGGCGATACTTGCCCAATCTTATCAGAAGTTCGTGCTTGGTTTAAAGACCCGGCATTGGAAGATATGGGTCGTAAGTATTGGAAGAAACGTAGTTATATTTTCCAAGGTTTCGTCGTTGAAGACGGACTGAAAGAAAAAGAAACAGCAACAAACCCAATCCGTAGATTTATTATTGGTCCTCAGATCTTTACATCAATCCGTGCGGCATTGGTTGATCCAGAGTTGGAAGACTTGCCAACAGATTACGTACATGGTATTGACTATCGTATGAAGAAAGGTTCAAAAGGCGGATACGCTGATTACTCAACTTCATCATGGGGTCGTCGTGAACGTCCATTGAGTGATGATGAACAAGCCGCTATTAAGCAACATGGTTTGTTTAATTTGAACGACTTCCTACCTAAGAAGCCAAGTGAAATTGAGCTTAAGGTTATGAAGGAAATGTTTGAAGCATCAGTTGATGGCGAACCATACGATATGGAACGTTGGGGTCAATATTTCAAACCAGCTGGCATGAGTCAGAACACTGGTGATCCACAAAAAGCATCAACTCCTAAGGCAGCACCTGCTCCTACACCGTCAGCAAGTGACGACTTTGATGACGAACCTGCGGCAAAGGCAGCACCTGCTCCTGCGCCACAAGCAGAATCAACAGGCGGTGACAGCCGCGCCCAAGATATCTTGGCAATGATTCGCAATCGTCAGAAGTAAAGCATTACGGCTTGGGCCTCTGTGACTTAGTCATACGCCCAGGTTATCTATTAGGAGAAAAACAATATGGCAACGAAAGCATTCGATCTTTCAAAATTTAGAAAGACCTTGACCAAAAGTATCGATGGTCTAGGTGTAGGATTTAATGATCCTACAGATTGGGTTAGCACAGGCAATTATACGCTTAACTACTTAATCAGTGGTGACTTTAACAAAGGTATCCCTTTGGGTAAGGTTACTGTATTTGCTGGCGAATCTGGCGCAGGTAAGAGCTTTATCTGTTCAGGTAATCTAGTACGCAACGCACAAGCACAGGGCATTTATGTTATTTTAATTGATACAGAAAATGCGCTAGATGAAAAATGGCTACACGCACTTGGTGTAGATACAGGCGAAGACAAACTTCTTAAACTTAACATGGCTATGATTGATGATGTGGCTAAAACCATTCATGAATTCATGAAAGAGTATAAAGAAATGGCAGAGCGTCCTAAAGTCTTATTTGTCATAGACTCATTGGGTATGTTGCTTACCCCTACTGACATTAACCAGTTCCAAGCTGGCGATATGAAGGGAGACATGGGCCGTAAACCTAAAGCACTTACAAGTTTGGTGCGTAACTGTGTTAACATGTTTGGTAGTTATAACGTAGGTATGGTTTGTACAAATCACACATACGCAAGCCAAGATATGTTTGATCCAGATGACAAAATTAGCGGTGGACAAGGCTTTGTCTATGCGTCTAGTATTGTTGTTGCTATGAAAAAACTCAAACTTAAAGAGGATGAGGACGGCAACAAAGTAAGTGATGTAATGGGTATTCGTGCTAGTTGTAAAATTATGAAGACTCGTTATAGTAAACCATTTGAAACTGTGCAAATTAAAATTCCATATGAAACTGGTATGAATCCCTATTCAGGAATGGTCGATATGTGCGAAAAAGCTGGTTTGTTAAAACAAGAAGGCAACAGACTCAAGTGGGTTGATCCAGAGACAGGTGAGGAATTCAAATTCTACCGAAAAGAATGGAAAGATGATAAATTAGATATGTTAATGGCAAAATTTCATATCAAACCTTTAACAACAACTACCATTCCTGAGGAGATAGACGAGAATGTTGAATGAAACACAAATTGGTGACGTATGGTTACTATTCGCTGACTTTATTGACAAGAAAAATCATGAGGCAATCGCAGAACGTTATGTTGATTTGCTAGCAGATTTCGGAGTTCCTGATAAAGTTCTTTCGGCCGCTAGTGGAGTAGATAGCACATTAGATTCTGCTATCGATTATTATCTTGACGAGGAAGATGCCGGGGACGAAGACGACGATTACAAAGAATTGGAGTTTTAATGACTTGGTATACTAAAATTGCCAAAGATATTTCTTATATTCCGGATGCTGTAGATTACTACAATGCCGAATTGCTCGAAGCAAAAGGCGAATGCCGGATTATTGGAAACATTGAAAAAGCCGCGGCAGGAATGCCGGGGGTTGTAGAACAACGGTTTAGTCAGTTACAAGAAATTGAAGCAATTTTAGAATATCTTAACATTGAACTTCGTCGGTTAAAGAGTCAGCATTTTAGAAAATATCTTGAAAACTATCAAAGAGCATTAAGCTCACGTGATTGTGAAAAATTTGTTGAGGGTGAAGCAGACGTAGTTGATTTTGAAAAGATCATTAACGAGTTTGCTTTACTTCGCAACAAGTGGCTAGGTATTACTAAAGCTCTTGACCAGAAACAATGGCAACTTACTAACATTGTAAAATTACGAGTTGCTGGTATGGAAGACGCCACACTATAATCAATTCGCCCAAAAGGTAGACTATAGGCCTTAAATAATATTGAGGCCTATTTTTTTATCTAAAGATTTGACTTTTAAAATTATTCATGTATAATAAAAGTATGACAACAGTTGATCAGATATTAATACAAATTGTAAATTATTCTAGTACTGCTATTGAAGAACTAGTCTCAAAACGAGATGCTAGGATCTTACGAAGTATGGCATCGGCTGTATTATCTTCAAATTTTCTTACTGAAAATCAAAGTAAACTCTTGTTAAGAATTCTTTGTGAAAATCAAGAAAAATTAAAATCAGTTAATGATAATTTAATTGAATTGTTACAAACACCAAGTTGGTCAAAAGCCTTTAGAATGTTTGAGCAAACTAAAAAACTGTACATTAGTAACTCAAACGATGACCTGTTACTAACTGTGGAAATTTCATATTCTAGTTCATTAACAAAAGAAATTGTTAACATTAGTAAGTCGGTGCCAGGCATGACTGCTAGCATTAGTGGCAAAATGTATCATGCCGATCTTACTGAAAAGAATATTGTAACGTTAGTATCAAGGCTAAAAAAATTAGGCTTTGAAATTGACCAAAAAATTCAAAATTACTACGAAACTATCCAGGCATGGACAGAATCTGAAATGCGTGGTCGATTTAAAATCGACACTATTACACACGCAAACTTTCAAAAGCAAATAACTAACGACCTTGGTATACACACACCAATTGACCAAAACATAATTAATGACCGAAGTTTACGATATCAATATTTCAGTGAAAAAAGTGAAAAAATTCCTGAAAATTTGACCGAAACAATTGCCACTAGAATCACCCGGCAGGTGTGGCTTAATAAAAATGAAACAGCGTTATCTGATATTGTTAATAGTCTACATGTCTTGAAAAGATTTCCGTTACTGGTTATTTTTGACAGTAACGATCAAAAAAAATGTCTTGAAGAATTGACAAATTTATCAAAAATCTTGGAAAAAAATGGAATGGTCGACGGCGTTGGAATTTATTTTAGATTAGGTAATGACGGCATTGGTAAAGAATTTAATCAGCTTATTGCTAATAAAAAATATAATTCGCAACTTGATAACACAACTCAGCTAGTCGGAATTGCCAGTGGAAAAATACCAAAATTTCTCCTAAAAACCGACTGGAAGCCAATGAGTGTTATTAGCGTTGGAAGATTGTTACAGCATAATAAAACGTCAGTGTATGCGAATTGTTGCGATTTAATTATTAACTGGTCAGACACACAACCTATTGTAGAAGCGAGAATGGCATGGCAGTAAGATTAATAATTAAAGACGAAGTAAACATAAAATTTGAGAATTTGCCACTCGACGCACGAAAAAAATTAGCCAATACATTTAAGTATGAAATTCCTTACGCACGATATCATCCTGCTTTTAAGTTAGGACGTTGGGATGGAATGGTAAGTTTATTTGGGCTTGGCGGTAATGGATACCTCAGCCAGCTAGAACAAATTTTAACCATTTTAACTAAGCTAGGCATTGGAATTGAGGAAGTTGACGACTTACGTACAACTAGCAAAATTGAATTCAATCCAGTAACTGACACATACTGGGCCGACCAAGGTAAAGTCTGGCCTAAAGGGCACCAACAAGCTGGACAGCCTATTATGCTACGTGACTACCAAGTTGATGCTGTTAATAAATTCCTTGAAAATACACAATCATTACAAGAAATTGCCACCGGTGCTGGCAAGACTATTACTACAGCTACACTAAGTCAGTTAGCTGAAAAGTATGGACGCACAATCACTATTGTACCAAATAAAAGTCTTGTAGAGCAAACAGAAGAAGACTTTATCGCAGTGGGATTAGATGTTGGTGTGTATTACGGTGATCGCAAAGATTTAGGTAAGACACACACTATATGTACATGGCAAAGTCTTAACATTTTAGATAAGAAAAGTAAAAATCACGAACACGATATTTTAACACTTGCCGAATTCCTTGACGGAGTTAAGTGTGTTATTGTTGACGAAGTACACATGGCCAAAGCAGAAGTATTAAAGAACTTACTAACACAAAATCTAGCAAATGCTCCAATTCGTTGGGGATTAACTGGTACTGTTCCTAAAGAAAAATTTGAAAGCGAGCAGATATTTGCCAGCCTTGGTCCAGTAGTAGGTGGAATTAAAGCACACGAATTACAAGGCATGGGAGTATTATCCACGTGTCACGTTAATGTTGTACAACTAATAGATCTACCAGAGTTTAGCAGTTATTCAGATGAATTAAAATATCTTGTTACAGACGATGACAGGATGATTTATATCAGTAAGTTAGTCAAAAAAATATCACAAACAGGCAATACATTAGTTCTGGTCAATAGAATTGATTCAGGTAAATTTTTAATTAATGAGATAGAAGATGCTGTTTTTGTGTCCGGCGAAGTTAAAACTAAGGATAGGAAAGAGGAGTATGATGAAATTAAAACAAGTACTAATAAAATTATCGTCGCAACCTATGGTGTCGCGGCTGTTGGTATTAATATTCCTCGCATCTTTAACTTGGTACTGCTGGAGTCTGGCAAGTCGTTTACTCGAGTTATCCAGAGCATTGGCCGCGGCATAAGAAAAGCAGAGGACAAAGACTTTGTACAAATCTGGGATATAACTAGTACTTGTAAATATGCTAAACGGCATTTAACAGAAAGAAAGAAATTTTATAAAGAAGCTAAGTATCCGTTTACAATTGAAAAAACGGATTGGAAATAATATGTTTTTTAATAAGAATAAAACCATTAAGTTAGAAGCATACGGGCCTGCGCAACAACTAGTAGACTTGTTTCCACCAACTTTAATAAAGAATACATTACCGGATTGGTATGCTAGTATGCCTAAAGGTAAAGACATTAACAATGTAAATCACTGCCTTGGACTTAGAGAGTTGTGCAGTCAAGGCGTTATGTTACCGCTATGGGCCGATTACGAGATAGACCTTTCTCCGTCCGGTATTAGTGGTATAAGGTGGCCGTCAGATAACAACGGAACTAGTCGAGCAGAAACTCATCCAATTGATGAGCAAGTACCGGGCGCATGGCCCGGATACGTTAATGTTAAATTTACAAGCCCATGGTTGTTTTATTGTTCCGAGCCAATTCAATGGATATGGACACAACCAGCATGGCATCAACCAGACCCACAAAATTTTACAATAGTTCCAGGCTCAACAGAATTCAAATATCAAAATCAAACAAATATTAATACTATTTGGAAATTAGGCACTGAACGTACAGAAAAATTAAAAGCAGGTGCGCCAATGGTTCACTTAATTCCAGTAACAGAAAAAACAGTAGAGTTAGAAATTGGTTTCATGACTAGCGCAATTTATGCGGCAAAGTTTGCCCGATGGAATTATGCGTTTACTAAACCCTATCAACGGCTACGACAAGATTTTAAAAAACGAGAACAATAAATGCAAATATTAACATTAGATAACCTAAGATTTTCACTCAACAATCTACCAGATGAAGTTGACGAAAACACTAGATTCGCAGTACTAGACAACAGTGATCCAAAAGAACCAGACTTCTTCTTTATGCCATTGATATTCTTAGAAAGCTTCAATGCTCCGGCAATGGTATTACGTATAGGCGATGATGAAGTTACTATGCCAATTGATTGGTGTATTGCTGTAGGAGATAGTAGTGCAGCAAGCGATATTGAAATACTTCCACTTACTAGTTTAAATGACAGAGGATTTGAAGCACTAATTTTTAATCCGCTAAGTTCATTTAGGGTAGAGTTTAAGAAGATTGAAATTGTAAATTTCTATAATGATGTTAAATGGTATTTTCCAAAAATGAAAAACGGCCAATTACTTGCGGTGCCGACTAACGGTGGTGAAAAACCTAATTGCGCTTATTTTGTAAAAGAGATTAGCCGCCAGAGCGAAATTATACAACTAGATAAAATCTTATAATAAAGGAAATATTATGACATTAAAAATTGCGTACTTTCAACCAGTCATTTTAGCCATTGACACTGTTCCGCCTGTAGAGTTTAGTAAAATTTATTCGTTAACTGAAAATTTACATAGTCATAAAGAATTAGATGATAGTCATAACCCATTGTCTAATATTCGAGGTGGTCAACAAATACAGGTATTTCCTAATAAACTTGATGTAGATGTTAATTGGTTAACTACTTGGTTAGAATCAATTTGCCTAGGATACATGGAAATAATAACATCTCAAAGCGGTGTTGATGATTTAAAATTATGTAAACCGGTAATTACTAGTGTTTGGACTATTCGTCAAACTCAAGGCAATTATCAAGAAATGCACAGCCATCCAGGCGGACATATTAGCGGTAACATCTATATAAGTGCTCCTCAATTAGAAGAAGGTAGTCCATCATCTGACGGTCAGGTATTATTTAGATTATCTCAAACTCGAGATGTTACTAAGTTTATTATGACAGACACATGGAAATATACACCAGAGCCAGGCACAGTTGTTCTGTTCCCTAGTCACATACCGCATACTGTATTTCCATGGAAGGGCACCGGCTATCGAACAGTACTATCATTTGATGCCAGGTTGCTGCCAAAGGAAGAGGTAGTTAAGGAAATACTGAATGGGCAATCTTAAACCTGGTGCTACTTATATCTACGAGCGTGACAAGGGCACTGTTTACGCTCGAGAAAGCGGCGCTGATCCGAGTACAAGGATTGAAATGGGTTGGGAATACGATCCAAGAACAAGTGATGGCAGGCCGTTACGCGATCATATAATGGATAACAAACTTTGGGGAGAAATTCGGCGTGAAGCACGTACCAATATGACTTTACAAAAGGCCATTGATCGTGTTATAATGATATACAAACTATCTAAGGATAAAGTATGAGCGAAAAGATTGAACTAAAAGAAAAGTTGGCGGCAGTTGATCAGAATGTCCGCGAGTTATGGGATGCCATGGATGCCGATCAACAAAAGTCTCTTAAACAAGAGTTCTTTATTCTCAATCGATATATTAGCAACGTACAGAGTCCTAAACGTGAAGTACAAGAGCACTTTGTATTAACAGTTAATGAATATTTCAACAAACATTGGAATAGCTTACAAAAACATCCTAAGCTGTTGTGGATGTTGTTGTGTATGTGTAGCTATAATGGTAGCACTGTATTCTTTCACCAATGGCTGGGTAACAAAAAGAAAACAGGTACTGGAAGCAAAAGATTAAAGTTTTTAACAGAGTTATATCCTAATCGTAAAATGGATGAACTTGAACTTATGGCAGAGATGTCAACTGATAAAGAAGTAAAAGAGCTTGCTAAGAAATACGGCATGGATGACGCAACTATCGCAAAAAAATTAAAATGATGACGACGGTTGAAAATACAAAATCTTACATTTGTCAATACTGTAGCAGTGGCTTTACTAGAGAAAAGACATTGGCTGTTCATGTATGTGAGCAAAAACGTAGAGCACTAGCACGTACTGAAAAACACGTAGTCCTAGGGTATGACACGTATAATAGATTTTATAGAAAAACACAAAACAGTAAACAAGATAAAACATACGACGAGTTTGCGAGAAGTCCCTACTACAACGCATTTGTAAAATTTGGAAGTTTTGTTAGCAATGTTAATCCGCTGTATCCTGAAAGATTCATGGACTATGTGGTCACTAGTAATGTAAAATTGGATCACTGGTGTAGAGACGAATTATACGATCAATACGTTATTGATCTTATTAAAAAAGAAACTGTTGAAACTGCCTTAGAACGTAGTATTAGTCATATGATGGCATGGGGTGAATCAAACAATGCTGTTTGGAATCATTATTTTCATTATGTCAGTTTAAGTCGTGCGTGTTATGATATTAAAGATGGAAAGATTAGTCCGTGGTTAGTATTAAATTCTAGTTCAGGCAAGGCAATGTTAAAGAAATTTAATGACGAACAGTTGTCTGCTATTAATGTTATAATGGATGTACCGTTCTGGTTAAGTAAATTTAAAAGACTAGCAAGTGATACAGATCTTGTTAAACAGGTAGTTAAGGAGTCAAATATATAATGCCAGATATTGACATTGATTTTGCTGATCGCACAAAAGCTCTAGAGGTATTTAAACACGTCACTGCGGCTATTGACGACAATGGCACTTTTAAAAAGCACAATACTGGCGTATATTGTACTAGTGTGCCGTACAATCCTATTACAGGACTAAGTACTATAGATTATAAAGAAGCAGAAGATCGTGGATATTTTAAGATAGACTTCCTTAACGTAAACGTATATGACGGCGTTAAAGACAGACAGCATTTACTAAAATTAATGAGGACTGAACCACTATGGGATTTACTCTTGGAAGACGACTTCGTGAACAATTTGTTCCACGTGAATGGGCATGGTTCTATTCTAAGACAGATGGCACCAAACACTATAGAGAAGTTGGCAGCAATACTAGCAATGATCAGGCCTGCGAAACGTTATCTGATTGGGAAAGATTGGAATACGGTGATGACAGAGATCTGGACGAAACCAGAGAACGATGAATACTATTTTAAGAAGGCGCATGCCATTGCCTACGCTCACGTTATTGTAATACAGATGAATCTAATTTGTGAGCAACTAACATGAAACAATTAGGAATTTTTGGTGATAGTTATGCCGAGCTGCACGACACCAAGACCCCAACGTATGCTACTGGGTGGACCTATAAACTTTGGCAAGAGTACGGCAGTGACTGCGGCGTTCATGCTGGCGCAGGGTCAAGTAACCCTTATAATTTTAGACAATTTTTAGAGCATCATCACAAATATAAACAAGTTGTTTTTATAGTAACAAGTTTACACAGGGTATCAATCCCTGTTAACGCTACAAATAAAGAAACAGGCGAATTAGAAATGTTAAATCATTTTCCTAATATAAGCAATATTGAATATTTTATAAAAAACTACGATGTTGAAGATAATCTTGCTAAAAAGATACTGGACTATATGGTTTATATTTCATACCCATTAGAACAAAATTTAAAAGATGCACATATGGCATCGATCCATTATATAAGGCATCTTCGACCAGATGCGATTATCATACCAGCATTTCCGGATTGCGGCATCGATACAGAATATAATTGGTGTCTCACGGATCTTGATGTTCAAGAAACTCATGAATGGTTTACAGATAGAGGTAAGGAAAAATGGTTCGATCCTCGAGCAAATCACTTTACCCCAGATACTAATAACTGGATGTTAGCACATGTCAAAGGCCGATTGCGCGGCGAATTTATAGATTGGAATCCGTCCTTGACTCCTAGCTTTAAAACTAAGGAAGCGTTTGATGCGGCGTTATCTAGTTCTACGAACTAGCTGAACTGATTTACGTTTAACACGTTTAAGAGTCAAATTCATTAAGTTTACAACTGGGCCTAATAATACTCTAACATCTTTACTGTTAAATGTCTTAACAGCGTAGTGGAATGGATAAATCTGTTCCCTACAAAAAATGTTAATAGGGAATTGTCTATTTGATTCCCACCACCAAACTTCGCCAATTTCTAAAAAAAGTGTTTTTTCTTCGGGAGTTTTAATAGCATTAAGATCGTAGAAACTAGTAACAAACTGGTCTTGGTTAATAATGATGCCCACGTATTCTTCTGTGCCGTAGTTAATGACACTAATAAAGGGTAGGTTTTGTTCTATGTTGTCTCTTAGTTTTGCCATAAATAGTATATAAAGGTCCTGCGAGATGCAAAAAATATCAAGTTATTTATATCCAAATAGAGTACAGCTATTAGCCGATCTGGCAGGATTCACTACGGAGTATACAAACGTGTATCAGAGAACAGTAAAAATATATCAAGGCGTAGATAACGTCATAGAGTTCGACATTAAAAATGCCGACCAGAAACGCATTGAGCTATTAACTAGCCCTGTGATCACGCAACTTGAAATGAATGTTATGGATGCGTTGGGTAATGAATTGCCTAATAGTCCATATACAATTACACCACATGCTACCCTCAAAGGTATTGCTACCGCAGTAATTCCGTTGGATGATTTAAATGACCTAGACCAACAGTTCCTACGTTATAGTGTAACTGGATCGAAAGACAGTAATACTATTCCGTTGTACGCTGATAGTAGATTTGGGGTAGTTGGTACTATTGAAGTCGTGGGCAACGCAATGCCGGTATTCCGTGACGACAGGATATACAAAGATTTTACTGCCGAGATTGATCTTAAAGGTCATCCAACATATCATTCAAGCGCAATTCCTGCTACATTTTATGAGGCAGTCCCAACAGAGACATTATCATTTGAAGTTGTACTAAAAGGGTTTACTGGAAGTGTGTGGGTTGAATCTACACAGCAAAGTACAATTAGTGTTGAATCATGGAAAAAAGGCCCATATGTAGATTCTTACTCTTTTGACAGTTTCACCGGTTCATGGCAAAGCCTAGATAATGTAATAGGCGACTCTAAATATTTTAGAGTATCGTTTACTACACCATTGTCTAATGGAGTCGGTGCTAGTTTTTCAGTTACGCAAAACAACGGCAGTTATATTGTTGGTGTGAGATCGGGCGGTACTGGATATGCTGTCGGTAGCCAAATAGTTGTATTAGGTAGTTTATTGGGCGGCACCGACGGAATAAATGATTTACGAATCACAGTAGCTCAATTAGACAATCAAAGTGGTGGCGCATCTAGTTATGCTATCAGTTCGATAATTGAGGTAGTTGGATCGGGCGTTTCTGCTGTTGGCTCACATACTTACATAGTTACTGGAACTAATTATACCGGAACAGTTGACAGCATCATAGTAAGTTAAGTATAATAGTGCTATGAGTCTCATAGCCGACACACTTCAAGCACACTTACCTTCGAAACGAAAACACACTCCAAGCGGTTGGATTGGTTTCAATGCCCCTTGTTGTGACGACAAACGCCAACGTGGTGGCTTTATTGTTAATGCCGGAGATGCAGTAAGTTACCATTGCTTTAATTGCCAATTTAAGTGTAGCTGGCAACCTGGCAGAACGATTAGCCAAAAGATGAGCAAGTTCATGCGCTTACTCAATATGAGTGACGATATGATTAGTCAATTGCGACTTGAAGCACTTAGACTCAACGATAATTCAACTACTCAAATACAAAGTATTATACCTAAGTTTGAAGCTAGAGCATTACCAATAGACAGCGAACCAATAACCGAATGGACAAATAAGTCATCGGCGTTAATTGGCAAACTTGCGCCAATACTAAAATATCTTTCCGACAGAAATTTATACTTAGATGACTATCCGTTTTATTGGACTCCTAAGGTAGGATTCAGTAACAGGGTTATTATTCCGTTTTATAAAGACAATGTTGTTGTAGGATATACTGCCCGTGCGGTAGGCGATGCTAAGCCTAAATATCTAAGTGAACAGCAACCAGGGTATGTGTTTAATCTAGACAAGCAAACGGATGATAGAGAATTCGTAATTGTTTGTGAAGGCCCGTTTGATGCGATAAGTATTGATGCGTGTGCGTTACTAGGTGCCGAAATTAAAGACAGTCAACACTGGCTGTTGAAGCAATTAGGCAGAGAAATTATACTAGTTCCGGACAAAGACATTGCTGGCGCAGTAACAGTTGAACAAGCATTAGAATTTGGATGGTCAGTTAGTATGCCTGATTGGCCAGAGGGCGTTAAAGACGTAAACGATGCTGTGATAAAAATAGGCAGGTTAGCTACCTTATACCTAATTATATCAGCAAAAGAATCAAACAGTCTTAAGATTCAGCTTAGGGCAAAAAAATGGTTTAAGGATATGACATGAAAAGATTTATTTACTGGGTACTGACCCCTTATAGAAACTGGCAAGAAAATCGAGAATATAAAAAACGCATAGAAGAACTGCGTAAACGCGATCCATTTATCTACAAATAATTATGGCAAGATCAAATCCAGGCCATCGTGCCAAGGCAAAGAAAAAACAAGTTCAAAAACAACTTGATTTAGAAGCACGGATTAAAGAAGGTAATCTCCGCCATGATCTTCAATACGGATCAAATCCAGAGATTATTGAATATTATAAAACATATATTCAAGGAACAGGGATGAGACAGTCAAAATGATCTGCTGGGGAATAAACGCACTCAATCACGGAAGTAGTCTTGCTGTGTTTAACAATAGTAGATTACAAAGTTTACAGTCTAGTACTAAAGAAGATCTCCCGGGAGATTTTATCCGTAGTCAGTTGTTCATAGGTGCCCCAGATAGAATATTTTGGTATGAACGTCCTTGGGTAAAGAAGGCTAGACAAATCTATGCCGGTCAATATACCACTGCTCTAGACTTGTCAGTATTACCAAAAAAGAAATTAAAAGAGTGGAGTCTACATTATGCGCCAGTTACATATACCCCGCATCATGCTAGCCATGCCGCCGCAG